>WNGB01004559.1_pt1 | contig 35773 bp, 32 predicted proteins | sample 5400681 | NCBI WGS metagenome assembly WNGB01 (sample SAMN13153367, study PRJNA577476) | soil metagenome | isolation source: 115 cm soil or saprolite under grassland replicate 2 | place: USA:California | collected 2016-06-15 | reverse complement strand
CCCATCACACAACAGTCGTTCGAGCCGTATTTCAGAGGCAATCGTGGTATCGTAGTATGAAGGCGCGGCAACGGAGCGGACAATGGCGATGCGATGGGCGCTGTGGCGGTGCGCCGTTACGGGCGTGGCCGTGATCCTGGCGCAGGCGCCGGCGCTCGCCGATCCGGTCGCCGACTTCTATCGCGGCAAGAGCATCAGCCTCTATGTCGGCTTCCCGCCCGGCGGCGGCTACGACCTCTATGCCCGCGTGTTCGCGCCGCACTTCGCGCGCCATATCCCGGGCAATCCGCAGATCGTGCTCAAGACCATGCTGGGCGGCTCAGGCATCCAGGCCGCGGGTTACATGACCCACATCACACCGCAGGACGGCACCTCGCTCGGCACGTTCCTCGACTCGCTCACGCTCGGCAAGGTGCTGGGCGGCCATGGCGACTTCGACCCGGTCAAGCTCACCTGGATCGGCCGCATCGTGTCGACCGCGACCGTGTCGGTGGTCTGGCACACCTCGCCGGTGCAGACGATCGAGGAGGCCAAGCGCCGGGAAATCCTGATGGCCGGCACGGTGCCGTCCAACACCTCGAACTTCATCCCGGCCGCGCTCAACGATCTGATCGGCACCAAGATCAAGGTGATCATGGGCTTCCGCGGCTCACCCGATCAGGCGCTCGCCATGCTGCGCGGCGAGGTCAACTCCATCGGCGGCATGAGCTGGGAGGCGATCCAGACCAACCACAAGGAATGGATCACCGAGAACAAGATCCGCATTCTCTACGCCCAGGGCGCGCAACGCATCAAGGACCTGCCGAACGATCCGGGCCTGCTCGACTTCGCGACCGACCAGCGCTCGCGAGAGATTTTCGGGCTGCTCGGCAGCGGGCCAGACATGGGCCGCACCATCGTGGCCGAGCCCGGCATCCCGCCGGAGCGCGCGGCGGCCTTGCGCAAGGCGTTCATGGACACGGTGCGGGACCCTGAACTCATCGCCGAGATCGCCAAGCGCAATCTCAAGCTTGAGCCGCTGAGCGGCGAAGACGTCCAGAAAATGGTGGCGGCCTGGGTCGCCACGCCCAAGGAACTGGTCGACCAGGCCAAGCGCTATATCGGTCCGGTGAAAACAGAATGAGCGCAACCCAATCAGGCTGTCATTCCGGGCCGCACCATCGTGGCCGAGCCCGGCATCCATAGCCACGATATGCTGAGACATGGATTCCGGGCTCCCTCGCTTCGCTCGGGACCCGGAATGACAAGATCATTATTTCAAACTCGAATGAGAGGAACCATGCTCCGTACGTTGCTGGCTGCCGCCGCAGCCGTGTTGCTCGTTACGCCCGCTGCTGCGCAGGACAAGGTCAAGCTACGCTATGGCCAGATCGCCAATTCAGCTCGCAGCGTGTCGTCGCTCGCGCTCAACATCGCGCAGCGCAAGGGCTTCCTGGCGAAGGAGAACATCGAGCTCGAAGTGGTCGGGCTGCGCGGCGTCCAGTACCAGATTGAGGAACTCGACAAGGGCACGGTCGACGTGAGCCACACCGCGACGCCTTATCTGATCCAGCTCGTGCTGAAGGGCTCGCCGTCGGTGGCAATCGTGGGCGGGCCGGCCAACACGATCTTCAGCCTGATCACCAAGCCGGAGGTCAAGCGCTACGCCGATCTCAAGGGCAAGGTCATCGGCCTGTCGCTGCCGGTCGATACGATCACGATCGCGACGCGCCTGCTGCTTGCGAAGCAGGGGCTCAAGGACGGCGACTTCCGTACCAAGGAGCTGATCGGCACGCCGATCCGCGCCAAGTGCCTGACCGACGGCGACTGCGACGCGGTGCCGCTCGGCCAGCCCGACGATATCGTGTTCGCGCAGAAGGGCTTCACCAAGCTCGGCGACTCGCTCGAAGTAATCCCGGTGCTGCAGTTCAACGTGATCGCGGCGCGCCGCGACTGGGCGGAGAAGAACAAGGCCGGGGTGGTGGGCTTCGCCCGCGCCTTCGGCAATGCCTACCGGTTCATGCGCGATCCGGCCAACCGCGACGAGGTCGTCAAGATGGCGGTCGCGGCCACCGGCGCGCCGGCCGACGTCGCACGCTCGATGCTCAAGTTCTACTACGAGCCCGACCGCGGCGTGATGCCCAAGCAGGCCGAGATCAGCATGCCGGGCATGGCCAAGGTCATCGAGCTGCTCGGGCAGACCGGCGACCTCAAGGCGCCGCTGCCGGCGCCGGAGCGGTTCGTGGACCTGCAGTATCTCAAGGCGGCGGGGGATGCAGTAGCGTTCAGCTTAACTTGTAGGGTGGGCAAAGACGCGAAAGCGTCGTGCCCACCTCTCTCCTTCAATGGTGGGCACGGCGCTGCACCGACCTTATGCCGAAGTGCATGCACTTGGTCCGCGCCTTTGCCCACCCTACGAACACCGCCCGCCCTCTACTCCATCGCCTTGTTGGCGCGGTCGATGATGTCCTTCGGCGCGTTGATGATGTCGAGCACGTATTTCTGCAGCTCGGCGCCTGGCGTCGGATCGATCTCGGCCTTGATGCGCTCGGCCTCGCGCAGGAACTCGGGATCTTTCATCATCTTGTTGAAGGCTAAGCGCAGAGCGGCGAGCCGGTCGGCGGGGACCTGCGGCGGCGTGATCAGGGCGCGGCCGATCGCCGAGGCGGCGGAATAGAACTCGATCACCTTCTTCGAGGTCGGATCCTCGACGATCTCCTGCATCAGCGGCACGTTCGGGATTTCGCGGTTGCGCCGCAGCCCCGACTGGATCACCGGGATGAACACGCCCTCGGCGATCTCGCCCGGATGGGAGCTGCGCCACTGGTTCCAGGCGCTCGACACCATGTCGATCTCGCCGCGGTGGAGCGCGATCACATATTCGGCCGATCCCGGATAGCCGCAGACGGTCTTGAACTGAAAGCCGCCGAGGTTCTTGAGGATCGCCGGCACCTGATAGCTCTGCGAGGTGCGGCCGCTGCAGCCGACGTTCGAGCTGACCTTCTTCATCTGGTCGACGGTCTTGGCCGGCGCATCCCTGCGGCGGACCATGACCGGGTTCACGCTCGAGATCGAGCCCATGTAGGCCATTTCGGCGAGGTTCCACTTGCTCAGCTCGGGCTGCATCACCTGCGCATGCGCGATGCTTTCCGGAAAGAGACCCATGACGGTGCCGTCGCGCGGCGACTGCGCATAGAACTGGGTGACGGCGCGGATGCCGCCGCCGCCCGGGCGGTGCTCGACGATGATGTTGGGGTTGCCCGGGATGTGCCGCTTGATGTGGTTGGCGGCAAGCCGCGCGTAAAAATCATATGAACCGCCGGGCGGATGCCCGAGCATGATGGTCAGGGTCTTGCCGGAGTAGAACTGCTCGACCGACTGGGCGGCGGCGGGAAGACAGGCGGCGCCACTCAGCAGCGATCCGGCCGCAGCCGCGCAGAGCATCCGAACCATCATGTGCGGTCTCCTTGGGTCGCCATGAGTGATAGCCGATCGCCTTCACATTTCAACGCGCGGGCACCGGGATGCGCGGCGGCAAACCGCCGCGCCCGCCCCCATGCAAGAATCCATCGGTCGTCATGCCCGCGCTTGTCGCGGGCATCCACGTCTTTTGCGCGGCGAGCAAGACGTGGATGGCCGCGACAAGCCCGGCCATGACGGTGAGTGAGCTGCATCAAGTCACACTTACAACGTGACCGGCTGGCTCATGAAGTCGCGCTTGCCGAGCTCGATGCCGCAATGGCGCAGGATGTCATAGGCGGTGGTGCAGTGGAAATAGAAGTTCGGCAGGATGAAGTTGAGCAGCAGCGCCTGCCCGGTGAACTTGCGCTCGTTGGCGCCAAGCTTGAGCGTGATGTCCTTGTCCTCGGTGCCGTCGATCTGCGCCGGCTTGAAGCCCTTGCAGAAGTCGATGACCCTGGTGAGCCGGCCCTTGAGCTCCGCCAGACTCGCTTCGGTGTTCGGCAGGTTCGGCATCTCGACGCCGGCGAGCGCGCTGCAGCAGCGCGCCGCATGGGTCGAAGCCTGCTGCACCTGCCGCACGTAAGGATACATGTCGGGATAGAGCCGCATGTTGAGGAAGAAGTTGGGGTCAAGTTGTTTGGCGTCGATGTGGGCTTGCAACTTGTCGATGCAGTTGGACTGGGCGGTCAGGAACTGCACGAAAATCGGCACCGACACCTTGTACATGGAGATGGTCATTGGAACGCGTCCTTTCTTGAAGCTTCTCGATTGGGCGTTTCTTGCGGGCCGGAATGTAGCGGGCTTGCCTTCCGGCTCAAAGCCTCTATCCCCTGCCCTTTCGCATGGCGCAAGGCCGCGATAGAGTTTTTACATCGACGACCCATCCCGACATATCGAACCGAGAGCAAGGAGTCGCATGAAGGCGATCGTGATCCATGAGTTTGGCCCGCCGGACGTGCTCAAGTATCAGGACCTGCCGGACCCGCAGCCCAAGGACGGCGAAATCCGGATCAGGATTCATGCGGCGACCGTGAACCGCGTGCTCGACGTGAGCCTGCGGGCTGGGAAAGAAACCCGGCGCAGTCCGGTGCTGCCGCTCATCCCTGGTGTCGATTGCGCCGGCACCGTCGATGCGGTCGGGCCAGGCGTCACGCGCTGGAAGGTCGGCCAGCGGGTCGCGGTCGCCGGCTCGATGCCACTCAAGCTCGTGCCGGAGAATTGCGACGACTACGACGGCCCCGAAGGCATGATGGGCATCAAACGGCCGGGCGGCTTCGCCGAGCTGGTCACGGTGCCGGCCTGCGTGGCGGTGTCGTTGCCGGACGAGCTCAACTTCCACGACGCGGCGGTCGTCATGCGCCACTGCCCGACCGCCTGGAATCTGCTCGTCAACACCGCCAAGCTGCAGCGCGGCGAGACCGTGCTGATCATGGGCGCCGGCGGCAATCTCGGCATGACCGGCATCCAGATCGCCAAGAACGTGATCGGCGCCAAGGTGATCGCCGCTGCCGGCGCCGACGACCGCGTCAAGCAGGGCCTCGATCTCGGGGCCGACCACGGCATCAACTACAACAAGCAGGACATCCAGGCCGAGCTGATGAAGCTCACCAGCGGCGAGGGCGTCGACGTGCTCTACGACAATATCGCCAACCCGAAGGTGCTGCCGCAGGCGTTCATGGGGATCGGCTTCCGCGGGCGACTGGTGACCGCGGGCGCGCATGGCGGGCCGAACGTGACAATCAACTTCTCGCACCTCTATCACAACCAGATCACCATCATTGGACGGCCGGGCAACCACCCGCCCGACCTGCCGAAGTGCTTTGCGGCGGCGGCGGAGGGCAAGATCAAGCCGCAGATCGAGAAGGTGATGCCATTGTCGCGCGCAGCCGAGGCGCACCGGCTGATGGAATCGGGCGAGGTGATGGGCAAGATCGTGCTCGACCCGACGATGGGTTAGGCGCCAACCGAGAAGGAGATCGCGATGCTCGAGCTCTATCACGGCGGCCACACCACCTGTTCGCGCAAGTCGCGGCTGTGCCTCAAGGAGAAGGGCCTGCCCTACCGGAGCCACTTCCTCAACCTGCGCGCGTTCGAGCAGCACGCGCCCGAGTACGTGGCGCTCAATCCGAACGGCGTGGTGCCCACCCTGGTCGACGACGGCGTGCCGGTCATCGACTCGATGCTGATCAACGAGTACCTCGACGAGAAATTCGAGGGCGTGCGGCTGCGGCCAGCGGCGCCGCTCGGCAAGGCGCGCATGCGGGTGTGGACCAAGCTCGCGAGCGAGCACGGGTTGTCCGCCGTGGTGCCACGCATCTGGCCGACCTTCAAGGCGCACACCGACAAGCTCGCGCCGAAGGATTTAGAGGAGAAGATCGCGCGCGTGCCGCTCAAGGAGCGCCGCGACCGCTGGACCAAGGTGGTGGAGAGCGGCTTCGGCCAGCAGGACGCCGACTCCGGGCGCGAGGCGGCGAAGCTGATCGTCGGGACGATGGAGCGAGGGCTCGGCGAGGGCCCGTGGGTGTTGGGCGAGCAATACACGCTCGCCGACATCGATCTCATTCCGTTCGTCGACCGGATCGACGAGTTCTACAAAGAGATCCTCAATCCGCAGGCGACACCGAAGGTGAGCGCGTGGCTCGCACGCATGCGGGCGCGGCCGGCGGTGATGGCGGTGTGGGCGACCGACGAGGCGCCGGGCTCGAAGGCGGCGTAGCTGGAGGATTACCGGATTTGGGCGACGTCATTCCGAGGCGCGCCGAAGGCGCGAGCCCGGAATCCACTTTGGGATTCCGCATAGCCCGTCCTGGTCGCAAGCATGGATTCCGGGCTCGCCGCTGCGCAGCGCCCCGGAATGACGCGTCGAAAGATCAACCGCGGATCGCGCCGTACTGCGGCTGCTCGTTGGTCTGATAGCCCTGGATCACCCGCTCCGAGCCGAAGCCCCAGTAGTTGCGCAGCGTCTCGGGGCCGTGCAGCTTGGGATAGAGCGGGAATTCCTGGTGCCACGGGCGCGGATCGAAGTAGCCGAGCTCCTCGTCCTTCATCTGGTCCATCTCGCAGAAGATCTCGACCCGCACCAGGTCGGGATTGCGGTGATAGGTCGCGACGTTGTGGCCGATGATGTGGCGGCCTGGGCCCCACACTAGGTGCACCTTGTTGTGCGCGAGATAGTCGACCGCCTTGTGGATCTCGGCCCAGTCGATCACCTCGAACGCGATGTGATGCAGCTGCGGCTTCTCGTCGATGATGAAGTTGAGCGTGTGGTGGTCGGTATTGCAGCGCATGAACACGAAGAAATCGCCGCGCCAGTCCGACACCCGGAAGCCGAGCACCTCGGTGTAGAATTTCACGATCTGCTGCACGTCGAGCACCCGATAGGCGACGTGGCCGAGCTTGAGGATGTTGAAGATGTTCGGCGTCTCGTCGTGCCTGGCGAACTTGTATTCGGCGTAGAGGTCAATCGGCGTGCCCTTCGGATCATCGAAGGTCACCGCCTCGGCGACGCCCGGCGACACGTCCTTCCTGCGCTCAGCCTTGAAGCCCATCTTGCCGAGCTCCTTGACCACGTCGTTGAGATCGGTGCCGGGCGCGATCTGGAACGACAGCCGCCTGAGGTCGTTGGGCTTGCCCTTGACGAGCTCGATCGCCTCCAGCCCCTGCTTGCTGCCGAGAAAGGCTCGGTCCTTGCTGCGCTCGATGATGGCGAGGCCGAGAAGCCGGTTGTAGTAGTCGACCTGCGCCTCCAGGTCGGGCGTCGCGATGGTGGCGTGTCCGAGCCGCTTGACCTTAATCATGACTTTGTCTCCTTCTTTTCCAGGCTGTCGTCCCGGCCGAAGCGAAGCGAGCGCCGGGACCCATCGTACCGTTTGTGCCAGCCTCTCAATGGGTCCCCGCGTTCGCGGGGACGGCAACAGCGAGTGCTGAAACCCTCTACGCGCTGTGCGCCCGCACCGTGATCTCGAACACGCCGACCTGCGCGCACTCGCCGCGCAGCACGTCGCCGGGCTTGACCGGGCTCACGCCCTGCGGCGTGCCGGTGTAGTACACGTCGCCCGGATAGAGCGTGTAGAACGACGACGCGAACTCGATCAGCCGGCCGATGTCGTAGATCAGGTCCTTGGTCTCGGCGGTCTGCTTGAGCTGGCCGTTGACGGTGAGCGTGACCTTGACGTCGTCGGGATTAGCAATCTCGTCGGCGGTGACGAACCAGGGGCCGAGCACCGAATAGCCGTCGATCGACTTGCGGAAGCTGCGGTCCTCGCCGCCGCGGCAGGTCATGTCGAGGCCGAGCGTGTAGCCGGCGATGTACTCCTTCGCCTTGTCCTTCGGGATGTTGGTCCCCTGCTTGCCGATGATCGCGACGAGCTCGATCTCGTGCTCGTTGGTGCGGTCGAGGAAGCGCAACGGGATGCCTTCCGAGGGGCCCACGATGGACGAATTCGACTTGAGGAAGATGCCGGCCTTGCCGATGTCCGGTGGCTGGCGCTGGGTCGCCTCGCGCGGGATGTCGGTGCGCGAGCGCATCTCCTCGATGTGCTTCTTGTAGTTGGTGGGCGCCGCCATGGTTTTGGACGGACGCGCGACCGGCGAGAGCAATTTCACCGACGAGACCGGCTTGCCGGGGGCCTTCTTCGCCGCTTCCTCGAGGCGGGGGCGCCAGGTCGGCAGCGCGGCAATGACGGCGTCGCCCTTCATGTCGTAGCGGGCGCTCTTCCTGATTTCGTCCTGAACGGCGCTGACGTCATGCACCATGTCACCGACCACGACGCCGAGCCGGTCCTCGTCAAATCGACAAAGCTTCATTTTTCTCCCCTTGCGACTGTTATCCCGCGTAGCTGGTAAGCCGGACGCCCATTCTTGGCAAGCGGCCCAGGACCTCAGCCATGGCCCCCTCGACTGTCGTCCCGGACGCGCCGAAAGCGCGAGCCGGGACCCATCATGAGCCGGCCACGTTGAGGAATGGGTCTCGCTGCGCTCAGCCGGGACGACAACGATAGACCTACGTCCGCTCCAAAATATGAAACCCGCGCACGCGGTCGAGCAGGAAGATCAGCCCGCGGTCGTCGACGAACACGTCGTTGCTGGCTGGCCGGTCGGCGCCCGGCGCCGGATCGGGCACGAAGTGCGCGACCTCGCGCGGCGCGTGCGGCCGGCCGATGTCGATGATGCGCATGCCGTGAGCGAACCAGGCGGCCGGGATTTCGGTGCCGGTGATCTTCTCGATCGGCTGATGGCAGCCGGTGGCCTTGGGCTGCGGCGTGCCGTCGAGCGCGTCGATCTGGAAGGTCGCGAACGGCACCGGTCGTTCCTCCATCGTCACGTCAACGAGCCACATAAAGGCGGGCGGGCCCGGAAACAGGTGAAAGACGTCCTCGTCGGCCACCACCAGAATCTTCCGGCCGTTGATCTCGAACGGCACCGGCACCGCGCTGTGGGTCGGGCACGGGAACGGCGGGCTCCAGTCGAGGCCGGACACGAGCTTGGGCTTTGCCATGTCGGCGATGTCGAGGATCACGAAGCCGCCCTGCCAGTAGCTCGTATAGAGCCGGTCGCCCATGCGCAGCGGATGGTGGCAGCGATGCGCGGTGCCCTTCCAGGACGGCGTCTCGCCGCCGCCGATCCACTGCCCGGGCATCCACCAGCGCCCGACCTCCTGCGGCCGCGCCGGGTCCTTCAGATCGAAGATGCCGAGGATATTGCCCTGATAGCCTTCGAACGTGGGCGAGCCGTAGAGATAGCGGCCGTCGAAGTCGTAGCGGTGCATGCCGGTGCCGGATGTCTGCCAGCGTGTGACCTCACGCGGCTTATTCGGATCGCTCACGTCGTACACGCCGAAGCCGCCGCGCCATCCGGCAGGTGGCTGGCCCATCGCCTCGTGGTTCACCACCATGAGTCCGTTCGCGACCCGTACCTTGTGCGAGTGCGTGCCGGCCGGCATCGACAGCTCCGCGAGCAGCTTCGGCTTCTTCGGATCGCGCACGTCGATGATCGAGGTGCCGTGCGGTGCCTCCATGTGCCCGACATGGGCGATGCCCTTGTCGACGATGATCTGCCCGCCGCCGGCGCAATCGAAATGGCCGACTTCGCGCACGCCTTTTGCTGAACTCATCCCTGCCCTCTCATTCAATAAGGTCCGTGCTACCGTAACGCGGCAAAAGGCCGGTCAACAATGGAGAAAACAATGGCAATCTGGGCACGACGCGACATCTTCAGCAAGCTGGGTCTGCTCGGCGGCATCGCCGCCATCGGCGCCGCCACGCAGGCGAAGGCGCAGGGGCTGCGCAAACGCTTCGTCAAGGGCGAGCGCCCGGAACTGTCGGGCTATTCGCTTGCAGTGGTGACGGAAGGCCCGGGCAAGACGATCTGGATCGCCGGGCACACCGGCGCCGTCGACGCCTCGGGCAAGTCGCTCGCCGGGGATTTCGACGCCCAGGTGCGCCGGGTGTTCGAGTCCATCGGCAAGACCCTCGAGCAGGCCGGCGGCCAACTCTCCGACATCGTCACCATGACGGTGTTCATCACCGATCCGCGCAACCACCCGCGCATGACCGCAATCCGCCGCGAAATCCTCGGCAAGGATTTTCCGGCCAGTGCCTCGATCGCGATCTCGCATCTGGCGAGCCCGACCGCACTGCTCGAGATCCAGTGCGTGGCGGTGGTGCCGGCGTAAGCACGCCCGCTGGCGGCATTACCGCACGCCAGCTCCCACTCCGTCACCCTGAGGCGCCCGAGCCAAGCGAGGGCCTCGAAGGGCGACGGCCCGGTTCGCGCCGCAGGTCGGGGGCCGCATCCTTCGAGGCTCGCTACGCTCGCACCTCAGGATGACGGGTCGAGAGTCCCGTCGGGTTAGAGTCGCGTGGTCTGCAGGCTACGACGCAAGTCCCCTTACATCTTCACCTGCGCGCGCACGCGCGTGATCGTCTCGGTCGCGTCGGCGACCACCTTCGTGACGTCGATGGCGGTGAACTGCCCTCCCCGCTTGAGGATGCGGCCGTCGACCATCACCAGCTCGATGTTCGACGGCTGCGCCGCCTGTACGAGCATGCGCACCGGATCGGTGAACGGCGCCACGTTGAGGTCGGTGGTACGCACCAGGATCAGATCGGCGCGCTTGCCGGGCGTGAGCGAGCCGACGCGGTCGGCAAGGCCGAGCGCCTTGGCGCCGCCCATGGTGGCGATCTCCAGCACCTTGCGCGGCGGCAGTGCGAACTCGCTGTGCTTGAGGGCGTTCTCGACGTTCTGAATCGCCTTCATGATCGCGAACATGTCGGCGTTGCCAGAGAGCAGCGTGGTGTCGACCGAGAAGCTCAGTGGAACGCCGGCCTTGAGCATGTCGCCGGTCGGCGGCAGGCCGAAGCCGGTGCGCAGTTCGGTGAACGGGCTGAGGCTGACCGGCGTGGCGGTCTTGGCCAGGAGATCAAAATCGCCCGGCGCCGTGTTGGTCGCGTGCACGATCACCACGTCGGGCCCGAGCAGCCTGGCGTCGGACATCCGCTTGACGCTGTCGGTCCGCTTCGGACTGGTGCCGGCGTGGGTGGTGATCCCGATCCCGAGCTTGCGCGCGAACTCCCATTCCTTCTGGCAGATGTCGACGGTGTTGCTCTCGATCCCGCGCGGCGCGATGCCGAGCGTGAGCAGGCCCGACCCACCGCCGAAATACTGCCGCTGCACGCGCGCCGCGTCGTCGAGCGGCAGCGTCTCGTTGGGGCCGGTGTTGCGCGAATAGCCGTAGGCGAAGCGCGCGCGCAGCCCGACCTCGCGATGGACCGCGAGCTCGGCGTCGGCATAGGCCGGCGACAGCAGGTTGTGCGACCAATTGTGCACCGTCGTGATGCCGGACGCGATCGCCTCGGCGAGCGCGAGCCGCACGCCGCGCGCGTTGTCTTCGGGCGTGAACTGGACGCCCAGCACGCGGCTGAACGGGAAATAGCCGGTCTTCTCCTCTTCGCCCGCCATGTTGCGCGCAACCGCGCCCCACATGTGCCAATGGGTCTCGACGAAGCCCGGACAGGCGATCAGGGTCCGGCCGTCGATCAGCTCGGCGCCCGGCGCGTTGAGGCCGGCGCCAACGGCGACGATCGCACCGGCGCGCACGTGGATGTCGCCGCGCGGCAGATCCCCGATTGCCGGGTCCATGCTGAGCACGTGGGCGTTGCGGATCAGGTATTCGCCCGGCGCTCCTGGCGTCTGCGCCTGGGCCGTGGTGACGCCGCCGATGACGGCCGCGCTGGCGGTGTTGAGCAGGATCGATGTTGCCATTGGGAACCTCCCGAACCTGCACACCCTAGCATCATATGGACGTGAGGACGGAACTGCCGCAGCCATCCGCCCTTGCGGCAGCGTCCTGCCCAGAGCATGATCTTCTTTAGAATCCAACCAGGGAGAGATCGACGTGGCCAAGCGCATCGACCTCAACGTCAACGGGAAGACACACACCATCGAGGCGGAGCCGGACATGCCGCTGCTCTATGCCCTGCGCGACGATCTCGGCATGAGCAATCCGCGCTTCGGCTGCGGGCTCGCCCAGTGCGGTGCCTGCACGGTGCTGCTCGACGGCGTGCCGACGCGTTCCTGCACGACTCCGGTCGATACGCTCGCCGGCAAGGCCATCACCACGCTCAACGGCATCGGCAATGCCGACAGGCCGCATAAGGTGCAGGCCGCCTTCATCGAGGAGCAGGTGCCGCAATGCGGCTACTGCCTCAACGGCTGGATCATGACCTCGGTCGCGCTGCTCGACAAAAATCCGCGCCCGACCGACACGCAGATCCGCCAAGCGCTCGCCGGCATCAAGTGCCGCTGCGGCACCCACGCCAGCGTCCTGCGCGCGGTCAAGCGCGCGGCCCAGGCTTGAGGGAGGGAAGCCATGACCATCAACATCAATCGCCGTGAAGCTCTCGCTGGCGCGGGCGCGCTGGTCGTGTCCGTGGCGCTGCCGGGCGTTGCGACGGCCGGCACGCTCGCCTCGCGCCTGCCGCTCAAGCCCGAGCAGCTCGCGACCTATATCAGCGTGAACGCCGATGGCAGCGCGGTCGCCTGGATCGGCAAGGTCGACATGGGCCAGGGCACCGACATCGGCTGGCTGATCATGGTGGCCGAAGAGCTCGACCTGCCGGCCGAGCGTGTCAGCATCGTGCAGGGCCACACTGACGTGACCGTCAACCAGGGCGGCGCATCCGGCTCGACCGGCCTCGCCAAGGGCGGGATGGCGTTGCGCAACGCCGCGGCGGAAGCGCGCCGCGTGCTGATCGAGATGGCGTCGGAGCGGCTCAACGTGCCAGTCGAGCGCCTGACCGTGGCGAACGGCGTCGTCAGCGACAAGAACGACGCCGGCAGGAAAGTCTCCTACGGCGAGCTCATCGGCGGCCGCCATTTCGACGTCACGCTCGAATGGAACAAGCAGTACGGCAACGACCTCGACGTCAAAGGCAAGGCGAAGCCGAAGGCGGCTAACGAATACAAGCTCGTCGGCAAGGGCGGCGTGCGCCGGCGTGACGTGGCGCCGAAGGTGCTCGGCACACTCGAATACATGGTCGACGTAAAGGTGCCCGGCATGCTGCATGGGCGCATGATCCGCCCGCCGGTCGCGGGCGCGGTGCCGACCGCGGTCGACGAGTCGTCGGTGAAAGATATTCCGGGCGTGAAGGTGGTCTGGAAGCAAGGCTTCCTGGGCGTGGTCGCACCGAAGGAATGGGACGCCATCCGGGCGTCGGAGAAGCTGAAGGTCACCTGGTCGGACGCCAAGGCGCCGTTCCCGAACCAGGCTGCGATCTACGATCACATCCGCAAGGCGTCGGTGGTGAAGCGCGACGTCGAGCAGAACCTCGGCGACGTTGACGCCGCCTTCGCGGCGGCCGCGAGCGTGGTCGAGCGCAGCTACGAATGGCCGTTCCAGTCGCATGCCGGCATGTCGCCGGCCTGCGGCGTGGCCGACGTGCGCGAGGGCGAGGCGACGATCTGGTCGGGCACGCAGAAGCCGCACTACGCGGCGCAGGGCGTCGCCAAGATGCTCAACCTGCCAGTCGACAAGGTGAAGTGCGTGTCGATGACCGGCCCCGGCTCGTACGGCCGCAACGACGCCGGCGACGCCACCATGGACGCTGCCGTGCTCTCGCAGGCGGTCGGCAAGCCGGTGCGCGTGCAGGGCATGCGCTACGAGGGCCATGGCTGGGACCCGAAGGCGCCGGCCTCGGTCCACGTCGCGCGCGCCGCGCTCGACAAGGACGGCAAGGTCGTTGCCTGGCAGTTCGAGACCAAGGGCTTCTCGAAGCGCGACCTGTTCACCAACGAGGGCGACCCGGCGCACACGCTGGCCGGCCAGCTCATGGGCGTGCCGCTCAAGCACACGGCGATCTTCGGCGCGCCGGGCGAGAGCTACGTGTTCGATGCGAAACGCAAGGCGTCGGAGACAATCCCGCCGCTGCTCGACCGCGGCTCGCCGCTGCGGACCTCGCACATGCGCGATCCGGGCGGACCGCAGACGACGTTCGCGGTCGAGTCGTTCATGGACGAGCTCGCACTCGCCACCAACACCGATCCGGTCGCTTTTCGCCTGCGCTACCTCAAGGACGCCCGCGACATCGCGGTGATCAAGGCGGCGGCCGAGAAGGCCGGCTGGGGGCGCGCCGCTTCGTGGTGGCGCACGACTGCGGGCAAATCATCGCGCCCGACCTGCTGCGCCAGTGCATCGAAGGCAACATCGTGCAGAGCGCGAGCCGCGCGCTCTGGGAAGAGGTGAAGTTCGACAGCAAGAACGTCACCAGCATCGACTGGCAGAGCTATCCGATCCTCGACATCAGCGACGCGCCGGAGACGATCGACATCGTGCTGATCGACCATCCGGAGCGCGCGCCGTCGGGCGCCGGCGAAGGCGCCACGCGGCCCACGGCGGGCGCGATCGCCAACGCGATCTTCGACGCGACCGGCATCCGCCTGCGGCAGGCGCCGTTCACGCCGGACCGGCTGAAGGCAGGGCTGGCGTAGCGGCTGAAAGCACTACGCTTGACCCGTCATCCTGAGGTGCGAGGTCGCGCAGCGACCGAGCCTCGAAGGATGCACGGCCCGAGTACTTCAACTTGGCGCCTGTTACACGAGCGGGGCCGTCGCCCTTCGAGGCTCGCACGCAGCCAAGCCTGCGCAGGCTGCGTAAACTTGCCTGCGTGCTCGCGCCTCAGGGTTACGGTCGCAAAGCTCAGAACTTTACCCGGTCGGCGCCCTTGAGGCCGAGCATCTGCCGCGCCTCGGTCGGCGTCGCCACCTGATAGCCGAGTTCCTCGATGATGCGGCGGATCGGGGCCGATGCCGCCGAGAATGCCGTAGATCAGCTGCAGGAATACCGGCGGCTTGAACAGGCCTTTGTCGATGCAATGGGCGAGATTGTAGAGGTGGCCGGTGTCATAGCACTCGTGCTCGAATTTCACGCCATGACCTTCGCCCAGCGTCTTGGCGATGCGTTCGATGTCGCGGAATGTGTTGCGGAAAATGTTCTGATCGGAGTTCAGAAGGTAGCCCTCCTCCCAGTCGTATTTCCAGTTCTTGTAGCGACGCGCCATCGGATAGAGGGCGAAGTTCATCGAGCCCATGTTGAGCGAGCACATTTCCGGCGAGAACGTTTCGGCAGCCGCGATCCGCTCGTCGACCGTCATCAGGGCGTTGCCGCCGGTGGTGATGTTGATGATCGAGTCGCAACTCTGCTTGATGCGCGGCAGGAACTGGCGAAAGATTTCCGGGTCGGGCGACGGCCGACCGTCCTTCGGATCGCGCGCATGCAGGTGCAGGATGGTGGCGCCGGCCTTGGCGGCGTCGATCGACTGGGTGGCGATCTGGTCGGGCGTGATCGGCAGCGCGTCCGACATGGTCGGGGTATGGATCGAGCCGGTGATGGCGCAGGTGATGACGACCTTGTTGGCGAGCTGGGGCATTGGCGTCTCCTTGTCTCGGTACGCTATTTGGCTTCAGGCCATCACTTTCGGTGTTCTGGCGCCGGCGGCGGGCCGCCACGATCCACAAGAACGACCCGCCGTTCAAGGGGGAAGAGCTGCCAGCCGAAGCGCTCGACCAACAGCCCCCAGATGCCTTTCGGCGCCCAGAGCATGACCACGATGGCGACCGCGCCGAGCATCATCAGGTAGATGGTGCCGAGATCGGCCAAGGTCTGGCGCAGCAGGAAGAAGATGAGCGTGCCGATGATCGGCCCCTCGATACGGCCGATGCCGCCGATCACGGTGATGAAGATGACGAAGGCGGTCCAGTCGTTGACGCTGAAGGCGGCCTCGGGGGAGATGCGCAGCTTCTGCAGGAAGATGAGCGCGCCCACCATGGCGGTGCAGAACGCGACAATGACGTAGACGACGAGCTTGACGCGGGTGACGTCGACGCCGTTGCTCTGCGCGGCGAGCTCGCTGTCGCGGATGGCTTTGAGCGCGAGGCCATAACGCGAGCGCAGCAGCAGCACGATCGCGGCGAGGATCGTGACCGCCAGCGCAAGCGCGATCCAGTAGATGACGAACTCGCGCATCTGGCGCGATGAAGCGATCGAGGTGACGATGCCAGCCGGCAGGCTGGTGCCGGACCCGCCGCCGAGCGCCGACACCTGCGAGGCGAGCAGCCGAAAAACCTCGGCGACGATCCAGGTGCCGATCGCGAAATAGTGCCCGCGCAGGCGGAAGATCAGCGCTGCGACCGGCAGCGAGAGGCAGCCTGCGACGACGCCCGCGATCGGGATTGCCAGGAGCGGCGGCACGCCGGCGAGGATCGTCAGCGCGAACAACAGATAAGCGCCGAGCCCGACGTAGGCCTGTTGGCCGACGGACACCAGGCCGGCATAGCCGGCGAGCAGGTTCCAGAGGCTCGCGAGCGCGACGTAGGCATAAATCTCGGCCAGCAGCCGCAGGTCGTCGCGGCCGCCCCACAGTGGCACCGACGCGAGCGCGATCAGCGTAGCGGCCAGCATCGCGATGCCGGCGCGCGCCGAACGGTCGGAGAAGCGAATCATGCCTGCACCTTTGGAAACAGACCTTCCGGGCGCAGCGCCAGCACGAGCAGGAACGCGAGGTGGCCGGCGAGGATTTGCCAGCCCGGGTCGAGCTTGGCGCCGACCGCCTGCGCGACGCCGAGCACGATGCCGCCGACGAGCGTGCCCCAGAGACTCCCGAGCCCGCCGATGATGACGGCTTCGAAGCCGAAGATCAGCCGCGCCGGACCGGTCGCCGGATCGAAATTGGTGCGCATGGCAAGCAACACGCCGGCGATGGCGACGACGGCAAGCGAGAGCGCCATGGCGAGCGCGAAGACGTGGCGGTTGTCGAGGCCCACGAGCTGCGCCACGGCCGGATTATCCGCGGTCGCCCGGAAGGCGCGACCAAGCGCGCTGCGGTAGAAGACGAGTTGCAAGCCGCCGATGACGCCGACGGCGAGGATAAACTGGAGCAGCGGCAGCACGCCGATGAAGACGCCCTCGATCAGGCGGAAGCTCGCGACCTCGATCGCGCCGGCATTGAGCTTCTGCGGATCGGCGGTGAACACCTGCTGCAGCGCGTTCTGGATGATGACCGAGAGCCCGAACGTCACCAGCAGCGGCGGCAGGAGGTCGTCGCCGAGCGTGCGGTTGAGCACCAACCATTGCAGCGTGTAGCCGATCGCCGCCATCAGCGGCACCACGATCAGCAGCGAGGTCAGCGGATCGACGCCCAGCGTCTGCGAGGTAACGAGCGCGAGGTAGGCGGCGAGCACGATCAGGTCGCCATGCGCGATGTTGACGAGCCGCATCACGCCGAAGATCAGCGACAGCCCGGCCGCGAACATGGCGTAGAGCCCGCCGACCAGCACGCCCTGGATGATGACGTTGATCCAGTCGGTCATGCTCCTGCTTTCTCTTGAAACTGGCACGCTCTCTCGTTCTCTTGAAACGAGCGCGGTCTCTCGCCCCCTCCCCCCGCGAGCACTTGCGAGCGGTGGGGAGGGTTGGGGTGGGGGGTGGTGAGTTTGGCTATGCTGGTGCCCCACGCACGACCCCCCACCCCTGACCCCTCCCCGCCACGCTGGCGCGTGGGGGGAGGGGAACGGAGAGACCGCCAGCGCATCGAGATGCCAAACGCGAGGGTGGAGTATTTCGGCGACTGCTTCATGTCTCACACCCCGAAATACGCGGCCGCGATGGCATCGCGCGTGAGGCTACCGGCGGCGCCAGCGAGCGCGACACGGCCCTCCTGCAGGCAATAGACGTGCTGCACGGCCTTGAGCGCCTGTACGATGTCCTGCTCGACGATCACAAGGGATAGTCCTTCGGCGAGGATCGACGGCAAGCGCGCATAGATTTCGCGCACCACGATCGGCGCCAGCCCGAGGCTGATCTCGTCGCACAAGAGAAGCTTCGGGTTCGCCATCAGGGCGCGGCCGATCGCGACCATCTGCTGCTGCCCGCCCGAGAGCGCGGTGCTCGGCGCGCTGCGGCGCTCGGCGAGCGCCGGAAAGAGCTCGTAAATGCGCCGCAGCGTCCACGGCCCGGGCCGTTTGAGCTGCCCGCCGATCAGGAGATTCTCCTCGACCGTAAGTGAGGGGAAGAGTCCCCTCCCCTCCGGCACCAGCGCAATGCCGCGCGCCGCCACCGCATGCGCCGGCAGGTCGCCGATCGGTGCACCGTCGAACACGATCACCTCGCGCCGCGAACGCATCGCCCCGGCGATGCTCTTGAGCAGCGTGCTCTTGCCGGCGCCGTTCGCTCCGATGACGGCGACCGCCTGCCCGGGCGCGACGTCGATCGCGACGCCGAACAGCGCCTGGAAATCGCCGTAGAAGGCATCGAGCGCGCGCACGATGAGCAACGGCTCAGGCATCGGCGGGAATCCCCATATAGATGTCCGTCACGGCCGGGCTGCGGATGACGGTCTGCGGATCGCCGGCCGCGATGAAGCTGCCGCCGTGCAACACGAGCAGCCGGTCGACCACCGCGAGCAGCGCATGTACGACGTGCTCGATCCAGACGATCGACACGCCGCTCGCCCGCACCGCCTTGATCAGGTCGACGAGCGCCACGCATTCCGGCTCGGTCAGGCCGCCGGCGACTTCATCGAGCAGGAGCACGCGTGGGCCGGTCGCGAGCGCGCGCGCGAGCTCGAGCCGCTTCCGGTCGATGAGCGTGAGCGTGCCGGCGTGGCGGTTGGCCTTGTCGGCGAGATCGCACTGGTCAAGCAGCTCCATGCAGCGTGCGTAGGAGTCACGCTCACGGCTGCGGTTGCCAAATGCGGCGGCAACGACCAGGTTCTCGAATACCGTCATGGCGCCGAACGGCTGCGGAATCTGGAACGAACGCGCGATCCCCATCGTGCAGCGGCGCGCCGGAGGCAGACGCGTGATGTCGCTGCCGTCGAACAGGACCTGGCCGGCGTCAGCCTTGACCGTTCCGGTCATGATGCCGAACAGCGTGGTCTTGCCGGCGCCGTTCGGCCCGATGATGCCGAGCGCCTCGCCCTCCGCCAGCGCGAGGTCGAGCTGATCGGCGATCACAATGGCGCCGAACCGCTTGGAGATTCTGTCGAGGGCGAGAATAGGAGCCATGTGGATCTACCAACCGCACCGCTCGCGATCCGTCATCCTGAGGTGCGAGCGGCGCAGGCAGTTGCCTGCGCCCGAGCCTCGAAGGATGAACGGCCCCGGTTCGCGGGACCAGCCGGGCCGTCGCCCTTCGAGGCCCTCGCTTCGCTCGGGCACCTCAGGGTGACGGATCATGGATTGTGCCAGTCGCGATAGCTACGACAGCAGCTCCAGTTTCCCGCCGACCGGGATCTGCGACGCGGTCGCGTTCTGCGTGATGATGAGGTCGAAGGCGTTGCCCTTGCGCTGCCACTGGCCGGAGACAAGCGGCGTCTTGGTGACGTTCTTGACCGGCTGCCCGGCCCAGCGCACGGGCCCGACGATCGAATTGTAGTTGGTCGCCGTGATCGCCTCGAGGATCGACTTCGGATCGCTGAGATTTTTCGCGCGCTTGAGCACGTCGATCGCCACTTCGAACAGCGCATGCTTGAAGCCGATCGGCTGCGTCCACGGCCGCTGCGTCGCGCGCGTATAGGCGTCGGTCAGTTCCTTCGCGCTCTGGCCGGTCAGGCCCGACCTGAACGGATGGTTCGGCGACCACCAGATTTCGGTGGTGAGGCCGTTGCCGCGGGCGCCGAGCGAGTTGATGACTGAGGGAAACAACAGCGCCTTGCCGATGGTGACGACCTTCGGCCGAAAGCCCTGCTGCGCGGCCTGCGACCAAAAGGTCGCGAAGTCGGGCGGGATCATATTGCCGGTGACGATCTCGGCGCCGGCGGACTTGAATGCGGAAATCTGCGAGGTGAAGTCGTTGTTGACCGGCTGGTAGCGGCCGGGATCGATCAACCGGTAGCCGGCCGCCGCGAGCGGCTTGGGCAGGCCGCGCTCGGCGTCGCCCCAGGCGTTGCCGTCGGCGTCATTGGGAAAGAGGCCGCCGACAACCTTGTTGGTCGGCGCGCCGTTCCACAGCGCCAGGAACGCCGCGATGACGTCCTCGAGCCCCCAGAAGAAATGATAGGTCCAGATGAAGCCCTTGGCCGGGTCGCCCTTGCGGCCAAAGAAATAGGGCTGCCACGGGCAGTCGGTGGTGACGCACGGGACTTCGTTGACCTCGGCTTGGTCGGCGACCGGATTCGTCGTGTCGGGCGTGCTCGCGGCGATCAGCAGATCGACCTTGTCACGCAGGATCAATTCGGCCGCGACCTCGGAGGCGCGCGAGGTGTTGGACTGGCTGTCCTTGGAGATGATCTGCACCGGATAGGTGCGGCCGCCGTTGGTAATGCCTTTCTCGAGCAGTTTCTGGACCTGATCGAGGATGTAGGGGTCGGCCTCGCCGAACGGCGCAATCGGACCGGTTCGCGGGCTCACGTGGCCGATCTTGATCACGCGCGACTGCGCGTTGACCGGGATGACGTTAAGGATCCCGGGCGCGGCCAATGCGCCGAGGCCGGTCTTCACGAGGGTGCGGCGATTGATGCTGTGTGTTTTCACGGGCGCCTCCACCGGTCCGTTGTCATTGCCGGGCTTGACCCGGCAATCCATCTTCTGAAAGCAAGTGAAGCGTTTGATGGATGCGCGGGTCAAGCCCGCGCATAACGAAAAAGGCGTCAGGTGTCGCGCGCCTTCTTGAGGTGCTGCACCACCTTGGCGCGGAGCGCGGCCTGCTCCTCGGCGCTCCATTTGCGGAACCCCTCGCCCGATTTGAAGCCGAGTTTGCCCTCCGCCACAAGCTTTTCAAGGTAGGGCGACGGGCCGGGCCGCGCCTCGATGTCGGGCAGCACGGTCTTGTGGATCGCCAGCGTCAAGTCGGTGCCGACGAGGTCGGCGTTCTCGAGCGGCCCAAGCACCGCCAGGCGGCGGCCGAACGCGGCCTTGATGACGGTGTCCACGGTCTCGGCGTCGCAGATGCCGTGCTCGACCAGCGACACCGCCTCGCGCCACAGTGCGTGCTGCAGCCGGTTGCCGATGAAGCCCGGCACGTCCTTCTTCACGTGCGCCGGCTTCTTGCCGGCGGCGGCGTGTAGCGCCATGGTCCAGTCGATCGCCTGTGCCGAGGTCCACTCGGTCCCGATCACCTCGACCAGCGGCACGAGGTAGGGCGGGTTCCACCAGTGGGTGCCGAGCGCGCGGTCGCGACGTTGGAGGCCGCCCATGATCGCCGTGATCGGGATTACCGAGGTGTTGCTGGCGAGGATGGTGTCGGGGCGCACGTGGTTCTCAATCTGGGCAAACAGCTTCTGCTTGAGCGGCAAATCCTCCGACACCGCTTCGACGACGAAGTCAGCGTCGCGCACGGTTTGCGCAAGATCGCCGAGCGGCGTCACGCGATTGATCGCCTTCTCGTCGTCGCCGAGGTCGCGCAGGTTGGCGCTGATCCGCGCCTTCACGGTATCGAGGTTGGCGTGGAAGGAGTCGGTGATGGTGACGTGATGGCCGGCGAGCGCGAACACCTGCGCGATGCCGTGGCCCATGAGGCCGGCGCCGACGACGGCGATGCGCGCCTTCGCCATGGTCAACCCGCCGTGTAGCCGCCGTCGGCGTAGAGGATGTGGCCGGTGTAGAAGTCGGATGCCTTCGAGGCGAGGAACAGCAGCGGCCCGGCGAGGTCCGACGGTTCACCCAGGCGCCCCTTCGGTACGCGTGCGATAAAACCTTTGCGCACGGTGGTCGAGCGCTCGTTGTCCTCGTACATCCAGGCGGTGAGCGGCGAGCGGAAGACCGTCGGCGCGATGGCGTTGACGGTGATGCCGGTGTCGCCCCATTCGCAGCCGAGCGCCTTGGTGACGCCGTCGATCGCCGACTTCGAGGCGCAATAGGCGGTGTAGCCGGCGGGATGCCCAAGCAGGCCGCGCGCCGACGACATGAACACGACCTTGCCGCCGCGGCCCTGTGCCAGCATCTGCTTGCCGGCGGCGCGCGCCATCAGCCACGACTGGGTGACATTCACGTCCATCACTTCCATGAACGTCTCGGGCGGCTGGTCGACGATCTTCGAGACCTTGTTGATGCCGGAGGCGAGCACCAGGATGTCGACACCGCCGAAGCGCTTGACCGCAGCCTCGACGATCTTGTCGCAGTTCGCCGCCGTGTTCGGCCTCAGGTTGACCGTCTCGGTCTTGGCACCGAGCGCCTCGCATTCGGACGCGACTTTCTTGAGCGCATCGGCGCCGCCGGCCGACAGCACGAGGTTGCAGCCGGCCCCCGCGAGCACTTTCGAGGCGAGCGCGCCGAACGCGCCCGAGGCGCCGGTGACGATCGCGGTCTTGCCGCGGATGTCGAACAGCGAGAGCGGATTTTTCAGAAAGTCTTCGGACATGCTGTAGCTCCGAACTTGGCGATGCTCCCTCCTCCGTCATTGCCGGGCTTGACCGGCAATCCATCTTGCGAAGAGGATGGATGCGCGGGTCAAGCCCGCGCATGACGGAGCTTGCTATGTCGCATCGGCGTCACTTCACCGGCGCGACCGCGACCGCGATCGTGCAGACCTCGTTGCCGCGATTGATGATCTCGCGCGATTCGTTCGGGCCGATCACGCAGGAATCGTACTTCTTCAGCACGATCTCCTTACCGCCGACGATCACGGTCAATTCGCCTGCCAGCACGATATAGACCTTCTCCGGCGGCGAGGCGTCGGGACCGGCACCGCCGCCGGGCAGGAAGTGCGAGATGCCGACGATCAGCGTCTGCGTCCCGCCGGCCTCGGCGCCGAACAGGCGCAGCGACGAATAGTTGCGATGGTTGGGCGCCTCGTAGGGCTTGGCCTCGGTGAAGCGTTTGACCTGCATCAGAACTTCTCCCCCTTCTCGATCCGAAATGCGCCCTTCGGGTCGACGATCGCGACCAGCCGCACGATGCAGCCGTCGCCGCGCTCCCAGTTCCACGGGAAGAACGCGAAGGTGCAACGTCTGCCGGTGACTTTGTCAAGCTCGCCGCCGACGTTCTCGATGCCGAGGATGCCGTTCTTGAACAGGATGCGGTGCACCGGCTCCCACTCCGGGAAGTCGTCCTTCCAGTCGCGACCGCCCGACCACTTCTTGTATTCCTCGGCGAGATGCGGATGCAGCGGCCCGTTGCGCTGCGGGCCGATCGCGGTCGCGAGCGGATGGTCGTTGGCCTGAGTGTCGTGGCCGACCACCTTGACCTTCTTCTCGACGAACCATTCGCCGGCCGATGGCACGAAGCCCGGCGCGCGGCAGAAATAATCCTCGCTGTCTTCGTATTGATGATGCCAGCCGGTGTTGACCAGAACGACGTCGCGCGGACGCACCACCTTGCCGGCGGCCTTCTCGAGATCGTCGTAGGTGATCTGCTCCCATTTTTTCTTCGGGATCGAGACCACGATGCCGGAGCCGAAGAAATGCGGCAGCGGCACCTCGTCGATGAAGGGCGTGCCCTGCACCACGTGCGCCGGCGCGTCGATGTGGGTGGTGTTGTGCATCGAGGTGGTGATGCGCTGCGACAGCACGCCGGACTTGGCGTGGTAGTGGATGCGCTCGATCTTGACGTCCTCGAAATAGGGCCAGTTCGGGGACTGGTAACCGAAGCGGTGGGACAGGTTGTAGAACTCCAGTCCCATGCTGTTGTTGTGGTTCTCCTCGAACGCCACCCCGCGAATCTTCTTCGCCACGAAAAGCCCTCCGTCCTCATCGCGTTTCCGCGGGCAAATGTACCATTGCCTAAATCCGTTTGTACCGAATATCGGTTATGCGGTACAGAGCGCGCAGGCCCGCAACGTTGCCGAGTGAACTATGGTCAGGAAAATCGCCCTCGAAGAGCACTTCCTGTGCCCCGGCTTCGAGGACTACTGGAAGACCACGGTCGGCAACGTCGACCCGACCATCTATCGCCATGTGCTCTCGGCGCTGCGGGACTTCGGCGAGCTGCGGCTCGGCGCGATGGACGAGGCCGGGATCGAGCGCGCCGTCCTGTCGCTGGCCGGCCCGGGCGTGCAGATCGAGACCGGCACGGCCACCGCCGTCCGCAAGGCACGCGATTGCAACGACTTCCTGGCGCGCGAGATCCAGAAGCGGCCGGATCGTTATTTCGGCTTCGGGCATGTGCCGCTGCAGGACCCGGCGGCGGCCGCCGACGAGCTCGAACGCTGCGTGCGCGAGCTCGGCTTCTGCGGCGTGATGGTCAACGGCCACAGCAACGGCGTCTATCTCGACGATCCGTCGCTCTATCCGTTCTGGGAACGAGCGGAGGCGCTGAGTGCCCCGATCTACCTCCATCCCGCCGATCCGATCACGCCCGCGCCGGTGCTGGAGGGGCACCAGGGCCTGCGGCGGGCGACCTGGGAATGGACGTTCGAGACCGGATCGCACGCCTTGCGGCTCGTGTTCGGCGGTACGTTCGACCGCTTCCCGCGCGCCACGCTGATCCTCGGCCACATGGGCGAGACGCTGCCGTTCTTGCTCTGGCGCTTCGACAGCCGCGCCAAGCTCTACGGCCTGAAGTTCCCGAAGCCGCCGTCGCAATACATCCGCGACAACATCGTGGTGACGACCTCGGGCATGTGCTCGGCGGAGCCACTCACATGCGTAATCAGCACGCTCGGCCACGAGAGCGTGATGTTTGCTGCTGACTTCCCGTTCGAGTCGGCCGAGGAGGCGGCGGAATTCATCGACGGGGCGCCGCTCGCGGCCGAAGTGCGCAACGACATCTGCTTTAATAACGCAACAAGACTTTTTGGATTGGACAGGAAGGTCTCATGAGCACGGCGTCGGAACGGATCACCACAGCGATTTCAGACAAGGAGCTCGCGCGCCGCTGGCAGGCCGCGCGCAAGGAGATGAGCGAGCGCAAGGTCGACGCGCTGGTGATGCAGAACGCCAATGACTGGCTCGGCGGCTACGTAAAGTGGTTCACCGACATCCCGGCGACCAACGGCTATCCCAAGACCGTGATCTTCCACGCCGCCGATCCGATGACGCTGATCGAGATGGGCGGCTTCGGCGCGGTGCGCAGGCTCAAGGGCGAGGACAAGATCCATCGCGGTATCGACGAGGTGATCGGCTCGCCCTCGTTCCTGGCGGTGAACTACACCGACAATTACCACGCCGACTGCGCGTTGCCGGTGCTCAAGAAGCGCGGCTACCGGACCATCGGCTTGGTCGGCCCCGGCAGCATGCCGCATGCGTTCGTGACGCGGCTCAAGGAGGGCCTGTCGGACACGGCGTTCGTCGATGCGACCGACTTCGTCGACCGCCTCAAGGCGATCAAGAGCGAGGAGGAGATCGGCCTGATCCGGCGCTGCTGCGAGATGCAGGATGCGATCTTCGCCAAGGTCGTGAACACGATCAAACCCGGCATGCGCGACATCGACGTGACCGCGCTGGCGCAGCACGAAGGCCAGATCCGCGGCAGCGAACAGGGCATCTTCCTCGGTTCGTCGGCGCCGGTCGGACAGCCGGCGCGGTTCGCGCCGCGCCATTTCCAGGGCCGCACGCTCAAGGCCGGCGACCACTTGGTGCTGCTGATCGAGAACAACGGCCCGGGCGGATTCTTCGGCGAGATCGCGCGCACCATCGTGCTCGGCAAGGCCTCGAACGAGGTGATCGACGGCTTCGAGGCGATGCGGGAGGCGCAGGACTACACGCTGGCGATGATGAAGCCAGGCGCCTCCTGTCGCGACATCGCCAATGCCCACGACGCCTATATGAAGAAGCGTGGCTTCCCGCCGGAGATCCGCCTCTATGCCCACAGCCAGGGCTACGACATGGTCGAGCGTCCGATGATCCGGGCCGACGAGACCATGCCGATCGAGGCGAATATGAACTTCGCGGTCCACCCCGGCTACGATAGCGCCACGATGTGGTCGACGATCTGCGACAATTACATGGTCGAAGCAAACGGCGTCGGACCGTGCATGCACAAGACCGAAAAGAAGGTTTTTGAGGTGTAAGACCCGCCGCCTTTTTGATGTCGTCCCCGCGAACGCGGGGACCCATATTGAAGCCGGCATGTGCGGCACGATGGGTTCCCGCTTGCGCGGGAACAACAGCATAGAAAGAAAAAAATGTCCCGCCTGCTCATCCTCCTCACGCTCCCGAAAGAAGTCCGCGACTTCTACGCCGCGCGGCTCGCCAAACGCTTCCCGGATCTGCACATCGATGTGATCGATCACTTCTCCAAGGCGGCGCCGTTCATGCCCTCGGCCGACGTCCTTCTGACGTTCGGGCCGATGCTGCGCGACGAGGCGCTGCAGAATGCCGAGAAGCTCAAGTGGATCCAGGCGCTCGGCACCGGCGTCGACGGCGTCATCGATCAGCCGTCGCTGCGGCCGGACGTGCTCATCACCAACATCCGCGGCATCCACGGCGAGCCGGTGTCGGAAGCCGCCATCCTGGGAATGCTGGCGCTCAGCCGCCGGCTGCATGACAGCGTGCGCTACCAGGACAAGCACAGCTGGACGCGCTGGCCGCCGCGGCTGATCGACGGCAAGACCGTCGGCATCTACGGCGTCGGCCTAATCGCCGAGGCGCTGGCGCCGCGCTGCCAGGCGCTCGGCATGACCGTTATCGGCTTCACCTCCACCAAGCGTAATCTGCCCGGCTTCGACCGCATGCACCTTCGCAGCGAGTTCACGAAGATCGCCGGCGAGCTCGACTATCTGGTGCTGCTGGTCCCCTACTCCGAGGAGACCCGGCATTCGATCGATGCGCGCGTGTTCGCCGCCATGAAGCCGTCGAGCTTTCTCGTCAACCTCGCGCGCGGCGGGATCGTCGACGAGGACGCGCTGATCCAGGCGCTCAACAGTGGGCAGATCGCGGGCGCCGCCCTCGACGTCTTTCAGGAGGAGCCGCTGCCGCCCGAGCATCCGCTGTGGAGCACCAAGAACGTGATCATCACGCCGCATCTCGGCGGCTTCTGCGACGTCTATGCGGAACGGGCGCTGCCCACGATCGAGCATAACATGGCATGCTTCCTGCGCGGCGACTTCGACAGCATGGTGAATGTGGTCCGCAGGGAGTAAGCTCCTGAGCATGGCCCAGCGTCCGAAGAAGGCTTCGGGAAAATTCGCGCCGCCTCCGCCGCCCGATGCGTTCGGCAAGGCACCGGCCTCGGATGACGATCACGGCAAGAGCGGCGGGTTGTCTTTGCACGAGCTATTCGCACAACAGACGCGCACAATGCTCGACCGCACCGACCTCGACGAGGAGCAGAAGCAAAGCATCCTCGTCGCCATGAGCTGCCCGTGTTGCGGCGCCGGCGGCTTGTCGTTCACCGCGAAGCTCAAGCGCAAGTCGTAGGGTTTACCCACCCTGCATTACAGTCTCGGAAGAAACTCTTCCGTGAGGTGCTTACGCAAGTCCTTCGGTTCGGTCGGCAGATATTCGAGATCGACGAAGGAACGGGCGAGCGTCGCCAACGCCTTGTCGTCGAAGCGGCCGTCGGGCGAGAACACCGGCATCAGCTTGTCATAGGTCGGGCTCGCGATCTCCTGCGGCAGTTCCAGCACCGCCATCGCGGTCTTGACGGTCTCGGCCTTGTTGGCGCGCATGAACGCAATGGTGTCGAACCAGCCCGCATTGAAGCGCCGGATCGCGTCAGGCTTGCCGGCGATGAGCTTGTCGGTGGCGTAGACGATGTGGGTGTGGAAGTCCTTCACCAGATCGCCGAAGCCGAGCAGGATCTTGCCCTCGCCGCCCTGCTCCGCCCGCAGCGCGAAGGTGATGTCGGTCACCATGCCGTCGATCTGCCCGGTCTTGATCGAGGCGAGCGAGGTGCGCGGCGGGGAGCCGACCAGTTCGATGCCGCGCGCGCCCCAGCCCTGCTGGCGCGACAGCTCGATCGCGAGCCAGCCGGTGAGCGAGCGGGCGGACGACACGCCAATCTTGCGGCCCTTGAGATCGGCAGCCGACCTGATCGCATCGCCGGGCCGCACCAGCAGCATGAGATAGACCGGCGGTCCGAACGGCATCGCCACGCCCTTGACCGGCGCGCCCTTCTCCAAGAGCGCCAGTTCGGGGCCGGCGCTCACGCCGATGTCGATGCCGTCTGCGGCCATCGCCTGCTGCAGCCGCGCGCCGCCGCCAAAGGCGGTGATCTCGATGTCGAGGCCGTGACGCTTGAAGATGCCGTGCTGAAGGCCGACGTCGAGCGGAACGAACGCGAACGATTCGGCGACTGCCTTGCCGACGCGCAGCTTCGCCTGCGCCGATGCTTCATGCGTAGCCATCGCCAGGACGGTGGCCACGGCGACCGTCAAAAGCCTGCACGCGATCATGAGCTGAACTCCAGACATCGTATTGTTCTCCCGCCGCGGTCGCCTGACAAGCGCTCAGCGCGCGCCCGCCACCGCGATCACCAGATTGCCGTAGACGTCGACCTCGCAGGCGTCGCCCGGCATCAGCACCGTGGTCGAGGCGTGCTCCTCGATCAACGCCGGTCCCTTGATCCGGTTGCCGGCAACGAGCGCGGCGCGCCGGTAGGTCGGCGCTTGCCGGAACCCGCTGCCGCTGAAATAGACTTTTCGCTTGCCGGTCGACGCTGCCGCCGGTGGTGCCGCCTGCCCGCGCTTGATCCTGGCCTGCGGCGGCTTGCGCATGATGCCGGTGACGGTGGTGCGCAGACTCACGATCTCGGCGCGCTCCTCCGGCGCCGAGGTGCCGTAGCGCAGCGCATGCATCGCGTCGAACAGGCGCTTGATGGTGGCGCGGTCGCGCTTAGCGAACACGTTGACCGGCAGATCGACGGTCACCGCGTGCTCCTGCCCGACATAGCGCATGTCGGCGGCGCGCTTGATCGTGACCTTCTGAGGCTTCACCGAGGCATTGGCGATCGCCGCGCGGCCTTCGTCCTCGAGCGCGCGGTAGAGCACCTCGATCTTGTCGAACGGCGTCTCGTCGTCGAGGCGGGTCAGCCAGGTGCGTACGAAATCATAGCGCAGGTCGGAGAACAGTATCCCGAAGGCCGAGAACAGGCCGGGCGCGCCCGGGATGATCACCTTGCGGATGCCGATCTCGCGCGCGACCTCGACCGCGTGCAGCGGGCCGGCGCCGCCATAGGCGACCAGCACGAAATCGCCGGCGTCGAACCCGCGCTCGGTGGTGACGCCCTTGACCGCATAGGACATGGCGGTCGCCGCGATGCGCAAAATACCGTCGGCCGCCGCGGTCACGTCCATACCGAGCGGCTTGGCGATCCGCCCGAGGGCCGCTTTCGCTGCCGTCACATCAAGCCGCATCTCGCCGCCAAGGAAGCGATCCGCACCGAGGCGCCCGAGCACGAGATTGGCGTCAGTGACGGTCGGCTCGCTGCCGCCGAGGCCGTAGCAGGCCGGCCCCGGCGCCGCGCCCGCGCTCTGCGGCCCGACCCGCAGGCCGCCCTCGATGACGCGAGCGATCGAGCCGCAGCCGGTGCCGACCTCGAAAATGTCCATCATGGCAATCTGCACCGGCAGCGCCTGGTCGTAGCCGCCGATCAGCGCGGCGCCGGTGGTGAGCGGCTCGCCGCGGTAGATTACGCCGGCCTTGGCGGTGGTGCCGCCCATGTCGAAGGCAATGGCATTGTCGATGCCAAGCGTGCGGCAGAGCGCCTGGGTGCCGATGACGCCGGCGGCCGGGCCTGACTCCAGCATGCGCACGCAATGGGTCTGCGCCTGCTCGGCCTCGTAAAGCCCACCGGTCGACTGCACGATCAGGAACGAGCCCGCAAAGCCGGCGGCGCGGATGTGCTGGTCAATCTCGCCCACATAGCGGCGCACCTTGGGCCCGATATAGGCGTTGGCGGCGACCGTCGAGCAGCGTTCGAACTCGCGATATTCCTGCGACAGTTCGTGCGAGGCGGAGACGAACATGTTTGGGTACTGCGCCTCGAGGATCGCCTTGGCGCGCGCCTCGTGGTCGGCGCGGGCGTAGCAATTGAGGAACAGGATCGCGCAGGCCTCGATGCCGAGCTTGTCCAACTGCCGGCCGAGCGCCTTGATCTCGTCCTCGTCGAGCGGCCGTTCGATCTCGCCGTCGGCGAGCACGCGCTCCTTGACCTCGAAGCGCAGCGCCCGCTCGATGAGCGGCACGTGCTTGCGGAAGAACAGGTTGTAGGCGTCGGGCCGGTTGATGCGGCCGATCTCGTAGATGTCGCGGAATCCCTCGGTGATGAGCAGCGCGGTCTTGGCGCCGGTGCGCTCCAGGATGGTGTTGATGGCAATCGTCGAGCCGTGCAGGAACAGGCCGGCCGAGCGGTAGTCGCTGCCAGCCTTCTCGACGCCCTTGCTGATGCCGTCGACCAGCCGCTGCGGCGTCGAGAGCGTCTTGCCGAAGGTGAGCGCCCCGGTGCGGTCGTCGAACACCGCGATGTCGGTGAAGGTGCCGCCGATGTCGGCGGCGAGGCGGATGCGGGCCTTGGCGGCGCGCAGCTTCGGTGTTGGCACGCCGTGCTTCCTACTTCGCGGCCTCGATCACGTCGATGGCGACGATGGCGGATTTGCCCGCGTCGATGGTGAAGCCGATCTTGTCGCCCGGATTGAGACCGTTGAGCAAGTCCGGCTGCGTGACCGGATAGCTCATTTCCATGGCGGCCATGAAGCCCTTGATCTCCTCGTGGTTCACGATCAGGCGGTTCATGCGCGGGATGGTCGCGATCACGACGCCAACGCCCTTGTGCAGTTTGGCATCAGCCGCTGGTCCCGGCGCCTGCGTCAGCACGGCCGGCTCGCCGCCCGTGCCGACAATGAGCTTGCCGATCATCCCGACCTTGTCGTGGATCGGCACGTGACAATGCAGGAACAGCGTGACGTCGGCGTCGGGCGTGACGAAGCGGCCCGAGTCGGTGTCGGGCCCGACCACGTTCAGCGCGAAGATCGGATTGAGCCCCGGGATCATCAGATCGTGGCGGACCTCGTCGTTGTTCTCCAGAACGATCTCGACCTCCTCGCAGCGCTCGGCATGCAGCTCGCGCGGCTCGAAGGCAAAGACCTCGCCTTCGCGCGCATACTGACGGCCGGCCTTCACCACGATGCGGCGGGTGGCGCGCGGCCGGTCCGCGCAGGCTTCTGCGACGGGGCGGTGGCGCTCGGCGTCGATCAGGTCCTGCCGCGGCAGTGCCGCGAGTTGCTCGCGCTTGGGATAATCGAAGGCGCCACCGGCGGGCGGCGCGTCGGGCCAGCCCTTCTCGTAGTTGCCGATGGTGGTGCCGAAAATTTTTGGATCGAACACCGGGATCTTGCCTTGATAGTAGTCGGGGTTGAAATAGACCGAATGGGCCGAATGCCCGCCCAGCGTATCGATCGGCAGCCCGTCGGCGCCGAGGAATTCCTGATACACGATGACCGTGTGGTCGCCGCCGGGATTGATGCCCTTGTTGGAAGCGGCGGGCTGGCTGTGATCGTGCATCAGCCACACACCGGGGCCGGCGGCGTAATAGCCATCGTGGCCGGTGCGCAGCGCCAGGTCCACGCGCTGCGCCGGGCCGACGTCGAACGTGTCGCGCGTGATCTGCGCCGCCTTGGGCACCGCGCGGCCGTCGACATCGGTGAGCGTCGGATGATGCCCGTGGGTGTGGAGGTGGCGGATGCCGGCCCCGACGTTGAGCACGCGCAGCTTTACGGTCTCGTCGGGATTCACGACGATCGGGGTATCGCGCATCGTGAACGGGAATGAGCGGCCGTTAAGCATGAAGATGTTGGGGCGGCGCTGCGTCGAATCGTACTCGCGATGCATGCGCTTCTCGATCTCGCGCGGATCTCTGTAGGCCGCCGGGATGCGGTTGAGGCGATCGTCGATGTCCATGTACACCAGCGAATATTCGGCCTGGTATTCCTCGCGCGTGGCCTTCGCCAGCTGCTGGATGCGTCCGGCGCCCGGAATCAGATGCGCAAAGTGATTGTGCGGCCGGTTGGGCTCGATGATGAGCATGCCGGCAAGCCCCATCAGCGGGTGCACGTGGTCCTGCACGTGGCAGTGATACCAGTAGGTCCCGGGCGCGCCGGCGGTGAAGCGGTAGGTGAACGACTTGCCGGGCTCGACCTCGTGCTGGGTGATATGCGGCACGCCATCCATGGTGTTGGACTGGCTGGTGCCGTGGAGATGGATCGTGTGCGGCAGGTAGTGGGTGTTGTAGAGCGTGATGGCGACGCGGTCGCCCTCCTCCACCCGCAGCGTCGGCGAGGGCAGCCGCGCCGCGCCGCCCATGGCGCTGCCGAGCGGCGCGAACACCCAGAAGGTCACGAACTCGCCCGGATAGACCTCCTCCTGGATTTCCACGACCTCGAGATGGAAGTGGATCTCGTCGGGATCGCCGTCGCCGTCGAGATCGCGTCCGAGCACGACAGCGCCGGGGTCGGCGCCCGGTATCGGCGCAAGCTCCGCTTCGAGCGCGGCGCGCTCGGCCTCGCCGCCACGGCGGAAGGCCTCGGCGAGCGCGAAGCGGTCGAGCATCGGCAAGTATTGCAGATCGCCCGGCTCATGCGCGGCGAGGCGGCTGCCGAAAATAGCGGCAGCTGCGGCGACGCCCGCGATCAGAATTGCGACTGTGGCAGCGCGTCGCTTCATCGTCCGCCCGGGATTGGCGCCTTGTCCGGCATCGGCCCGGTGTAGCGCAGCACCATGAGCCCGGCGCCATTGCCGTCGGTCAGGTAGAGGAGCCCGGTGTCCGGGTCCTGAAAGATTTCACGCGTGTGGCGGTCCTTGCGCGCGGTCGAACCCGGCCCGGCGGGCGCGCCGGTGCGCGGCGACAGGAAGTGCCCGACGAAGACCGGCGCGAACGGATTGGAAATGTCCATCGCGCGCACGCCCTCGTCGTACCAGGTGATGTAGACGAGGCTCGGCGAACGCTGGTCGAACCACGGCAGGTGCGTGGTGGTGCCGGAACGGCCGCCCGGGCCGTCGCGGTCGCAGATGAACGCCTTCTTCTGGTGATCGAAGTTGTCGGAGACGTAGTCGAAGCGGAAGGTCGAGAGCAGCACCACGTTGGCCGCGCGCTCGCCCTTCACGACCTCCGGGTTCTTGAGATCGGACACGTCGAGGATGCGCCCGAAGCCGGGTGGGCAGTCGAAGATCTCATCGGTGTGCACGATCAGGTCGGGATGCTCGCCCTTGCGTACGACCACCGGGGCCGAGGTGTGGGCCGCGCCGAGGTTGCCGCCATGGAACGGCGGATTGTAGTCGTAGGTCGCGATGAGCTTCGGATTGCTGCGGTCCTTCACGTCGAGGATCACCATGCCGGCGTCGCGCCAGGCCGCGTAGACGCGGTCGTTGTAATAGACGATCTCGTGACACTGGATGATCTGCGGCTTGCCGTCGGGGCCGTTGCGGTTGAGCGGACCGTACTGCTCGCCCTTCTTCTGGCCGGTGACGTGCCAGATGCCGACCGTCTTGATCGCCGAGCGGTCGCCGTAGTCGATGATCTGCAGCCCTTCGCGATTGAGCTCGTTCGAGAACTGCGAGCAGGCGTAGACGTAGCGGTCGTCGGCGTCGAGCCCATGCGCCTTGCCGTCCGGCGCGATTGGGATGAAGGCGAGCTCCTTCGGATGCGCCGGGTCCGAGACGTCGTAGAACGACACGCCGGACTTGGTCTTCTCGCCGGCCGGCTGCCTGTTGGGATTGCCGCGCGCATCGTAGTCGTGGGCGAAGATGAGAATCTTCTTCTCCTTGTTGACGCGCAGGTAATTGCAGCGGGTGCCGGGATTGCAGGGAATGACACTGAGCGGCTTGATGTTCTTGGGATCGCGCACGTCGGCGATGAGAATGCCGAACAGCGTCGGTGGCGAGTTGTAGCCACCGAGATAGGCGATGCCGTCGTAGACGCGCACCGTATTAAAGCCGGAGCCGACCTCGCCGCCCGGCCGCCCCTGCCCTTTCGCCCACGGCGTGCGCTCGGGAACCTTGAAATAGCTCTGGCCGATGAGCTCGAAATTCTTCGATGAAGAATACTTCTTGAAGTCTTCGAACGACAGGTTGAACGGGTTCACGTTGGGCGGGATCGGCACGTTCTCGACCTTCGGCGCAACGACCTGCGCGGACGCGGCACTCGCGACAGCAAACAACAAAGCTGCAACGCCGAGCGTGCGGACAACATCTGCAAGACTTCCGCGGATCATTTCTTTCCTCCGGCAATTTCTTATCGTTGCGATCGATTATGGCGGTTTCCCATGTGGGGTCCAGCGCTTCCGGCGTTGGCTCGCATCAATGAGCATTCTCATTGCCGCCCCGGATCGCATGCACCAGCCGGCGGGCCGCGCCGGCGAGCGGCGCACGATAGCCGCATCGAAGCTGCAAGTCCTGCAGCGGGACGGTCAGGGACAGTGCAACCAATGATCCCGCCGCGAGCTCGGCGCTGACGGTGCAGCGCGGCAGGCAGGCGATGCCGGCACCGTGACGCACCATCTCCTTCACGGCGGCGGACTCCTGCAGCTCCATCGCCACGTCATAGCGCGCGATGCCGATGCCCTTGAGCGCCGCATGCACGAGCTCGAAATAGCGCGAGCCGCGCAGCCCGGTCACGAACGGATGGCGGCTTAAATCGTCGGGGGTGACCTTCGCGCGGCCGGCGAGCGGGTGCTTGCGCGCTACCACCAGCGTCAGCGGCTCGTGCGCCACCACCTCGGAGCGGATGCCGCCGATCGGGCCCGCCGCCAGGAACAAAGCGAGCCGGACCGCGTGCTCGCGCAGCAGCGCGATCACCTCATCGATGGTGCCGATGCGGGTCACGATGCGCACCTTGGGATGCTTGCGGGCGAACACCGCGAGCGGCCCGGGCAGGAACTGGGTGGCGATGTCACGGTGGACCGCGATGGCGATCTCCTCGGCCTCGCCCTTGCGCAGGCCGGCGAGCGCGTTCGTCGTCTCCTCGGACTTGCGCAGCACGTCGACCGCGAAGGCGTAGACCGCTTCGCCCGCCTTGGTGAGCTGCGGCTTGCTGCCGCGGTGGCGATAGAACAGCGGCTGCCCGATCTGCGCCTCCAGCGCCTTGATGTGCGCGCCGACTGAGGGCTGCGCGATGCCGAGCCTGGCCGCCGCGAGGTTGAACCCGCCGAGATCGACCACGCTCTTGAACACGGTGAGCCGCCGCGGGCTGGCGGAGATCATGGCCTTTGAAATCCCTCACGTTTTTGGTTTCGTTTTGTCAAAATCGTCGGTGCCAAAATACCTTCCCTCGCTTCACTATTCACCAGAGGTGAAGTGGTGGTTCTCCGCCCGACCTGCAAGTGGTGCCCTCAACTTATAGCCGAAAGGCTCTATTCATTAAGCCCGAAATCCCGTTGCTTGGCCAGGCCGCTCAACCCAATGTGGGCCAACCAAAAAACACCTGAGGGGCGCCCGCGTGCTCGTCGTCGCCATCGACATCGGCGGTACATTCACGGATCTGCTCGGCTTCAACGAGAAGACCAAGCAATTCATCCAGGCCAAGAGCCTGACCACGCCGGCGCAGCTCGTGCAGGGCATCATCGATTGCCTTAACAAGAGCGGCATCGAGGCCAAAGCCATCGACGAGCTGATTCACGGCTCAACCATCGCGATCAACACGCTGATCGAGCGCAAGGGCGCCAAGACCGGCCTCGTCGTCACCCGCGGCACCCGCGACGTCTACATCATCGGCCGCGGCAACCGGCCCGAGGCCTACCACCTGCTGTTTCACCGCCACCGGCCGCTGGTACCGCGCCATCTCACGCGCGAGGTGGACGAGCGGCTGCTCGCCTCCGGCGAGGTGCACGTCCCGCTCGACCGCGCCGGCATCGCGGACGCCTGCCGCGCGCTCGCCGCCGAAGGCGTCGAGGCGGTCGCGGTCTGCTTTCTGCATTCCTACGTCAATCCAGAGCACGAGCGCGTCGCCGGCGAGATGGTGCGCGCCGCCATGC
>WNGB01001724.1_pt1 | contig 35788 bp, 25 predicted proteins | sample 5400681 | NCBI WGS metagenome assembly WNGB01 (sample SAMN13153367, study PRJNA577476) | soil metagenome | isolation source: 115 cm soil or saprolite under grassland replicate 2 | place: USA:California | collected 2016-06-15 | reverse complement strand
CAAGCCCTACATGGCGCACGGCTCGATCGGACCGTCCTGCGCGCTCGCCGAGCTCAAGGACGGCAAGATGACGGTATGGACGCATTCGCAAGGCGTCTTCCCGTTGCGCGGCGAATTGGTCAAAGCGCTGAAGATGCCCGCCGCGGCGATCCGCTGCGTGCACGCGGAAGGTTCCGGCTGCTACGGCCACAATGGCGCCGACGACGTCGCGGTCGACGCGGCGCTGCTCGCCCGCGCGGTGCCCGGGCGTCCGGTGCGCCTGCAATGGATGCGCGACGACGAATTCAAGTGGGAGCCTTATGGCGCCGCGATGGTGATGCGGGCGAAGGCTGCGCTCGGCAGCGACGGCAAGATCGCCGACTGGGAATACGAATTGTGGAGCAATACCCATTCGACCCGGCCGGCCTCCACCAACGGTACCAACGTGCTGGCGGCCTGGTATCTCGGCGAGCCGCAGAGGATGGGCCCGCCCACGAGCCCGCCGCAGCCGGCGGGCGGCGGCGACCGCAACGCCATCCCGCTCTACGATTTCCCGAACCAGCGGGTCATCCACCACTTCGTCCAGGACATGCCGATCCGGGTCTCGGCGCTGCGCACGCTCGGCGCCTATGCCAACGTGTTCGTGCTGGAGTCGTTCATGGACGAGCTGGCGGCTGCGGCCGGCGCCGATCCGATCGCGTTCCGGCTGGCGCATATGAAGGACCCGCGCGCACGGGCGGTGATCGAGGCGGTCGCCAAGAGAGCCGGCTGGAAGGAGGGCGAGAAGGGTGACGGCACGCGCGGCCGCGGCCTCGGGTTCGCCAAGTACAAGAACCTCGCCTGCTACGTCGCCGTGGTGGCGGACGTGGAGATCGACCGCGCAAGCGGCGTGGTGCGCGTTCCGCGCGCCTTCGCCGCGGTCGATTCGGGGCTGATCATCAATCCGGACGGGCTGTCGGCGCAGATCGAGGGCGGCATCATCCAGTCGGTGAGCTGGACGTTGAAAGAGGAGGTGCGCTTCGACAAGAGCGGCATCCTCGCGCGCGACTTCGCCACCTATCCGATCCTCACCATGCCGGAAGCGCCGAAGGTCGAGATCGAGCTGATCAACCGTCCGAGCGAGCGTCCGCTCGGATCGGGCGAGGGCTCGCAGGGGCCCGCGGTCGCGGCCGTCGCCAATGCCTTCGCCCACGCTACCGGCAAGCGCATCCGCGACCTGCCGTTCCACCCGGCACGGGTCAAGGCCGCGCTGGCGTAGTCGTCGTTCGTATGTCGTAATCGTTCGACAAGACCGCGGTGCAACTCGCGCCGCGAGATCAGGGAGGAAACCATGGCCATCAACTTCACTGTGAACGGCAAGGCGGCGTCGACCGACGCGCCGCCGGCAACGCCGTTGTTATGGGTAATCCGGGAAGGCCTCAAGCTCACCGGCACCAAGTTCGGATGCGGCACCGGCCTGTGCGGTGCCTGCATGGTGCATATCGACGGCAAGCGCGCCTTTTCCTGCCAGACCCGGGTGTCCGAGGTCGCCAACAAATCGGTGACGACCATCGAAGGGCTGTCGGCGGATTCGTCGCATCCGCTGCAGAAAGCCTGGCTGACCGAGCAAGTGCCGCAATGCGGCTATTGCCAGTCCGGCCAGATCATGAGCGCAGCAGATCTCCTCAAGGCGAAGCCGAAGCCGACCCGCGACGAGATCGTCGAGCACATGAGCACGAACATCTGCCGCTGCGGAACCTATCAGCGCATCGTGCGCGCCATCGAGCGCGCCGCGCGGGAGGGCTGAGCCATGACACAATATTCGATCGAACGCTTGAACGCCCCGTTGTCGCGCCGGGAGGTCATGATCGGCGTCGCGGGTCTGTCCTTTGCAGTTGCCCTTGGAGGGAACGGCCGCGCCGCCGCCGCGGTGCTCGCCGCCGAGCGGAGCGGCAAAGCGCTGAGCCCATGGGTGTCGATCACGCCGGATGGAACGATCACCATCATGTCGGCGGCGACCGAGATGGGGCAGGGGTCGATGACCTCGCTGCCCTTGATCATCGCCGAGGAGCTCGACGCCGACTGGTCGAAGGTGCGGATCGTACCGGCGCCGCCGGTCGAGGCCATCTACGGCAATCCGGGTTTCCAAGGGATGATGTACACCGCCGGCTCCAACGCGGTGACCAGCTATTACCGGCCGCTGCGCACGTTCGGCGCGCAGGTGCGCCGCGTGCTGCTCGACAATGCCGCCAGGAAGCTCGGCGTGCCGGTGGAGGAACTGACCACCGAGCCGAGCGTGGTCGTCCACGCGAAGTCCGGCCGCAAGCTCAGCTACGGCGACATCGCCGCCATTGCCGAGGTGCCGCCCAAGGCGCCGGAGATCAAACCGGAGGAGCTGAAGAAGCCAAGTCAGTTCCGGCTCATCACCAAGGACGTGATGCGGGTGGAGCTGCCGGGCAAGGTCAACGGCAGCGCCCGCTACAGCATCGATGTCCAGGTTCCGAACATGCTCTACGGCACCGTGCTGCGGGCGCCCGTGGAAGGCTCGGTTCCGGACAAGATCGACGAGGCCAAGGCCAAGGCGATTGCCGGCGTGGTGAGGATCGTGCGGCTGCCTTACGGCGTCGGCGTGCTCGCCGACACGCCGTGGGCGGCGTTCGACGCACGCCAGGCGCTTACCCAATCGGTGACCTGGACCAGGACCGGCACGGCCTGGGGCTTCGACAGCGACAAGGGCATGGAGCGGTTCGCCGCCGATGCCAAGAACCTCGCCAGAGGGGCGACGGAATGGAGCAAGGTCGGCGACCTGCGGGGCGAGATCGCGAAGGCCGCCACCACCATGGAGGCGGAATACCGCTGCGACTATGCCTATCACGCGCAGATGGAGCCGTTGAATGCCATCGCGTCGGTGTCGCCGGCGGGCGACGCGGTCGAAATCTGGGCCGGAACGCAGAGCCAGACCACCGCATGCGAAGCTCCCGCCAAGCTGCTCGGCATTCCACGTGACAAAGTAAAACTTCACGACATGCTGATGGGCGGCGGCTTCGGCCGGCGCGGCAACCGCGACGTTGATTTCATCATCGACGCGGTGCTGATGTCGAAAGAGGCGGGGCGGCCGGTGAAGGTGATGTGGACGCGCGAGGACGACGTCCACAACGGCCGCTTCCGTCCGATCTCCGCTCACTATCTGAAGGCCGGGTTCAATCCGTCCGGCAAGCTCACCGCGTGGCATCATCGCATCGCCGTGGACCGGGTCGGTCCCTACATGGACCCGGTGCGCTACCAGATGGCCGGGGGCAAGGACTTCATCGCCATGCTGGGCGCCGATCTGCGCGGTTATGACGTGCCGCACCAACTGGTCGAGCAGCTCTACCGTGACACCGGTGTGCGCACGAATCCGCTGCGCGGGATCAGCTTCCTGGCCAACAGGTTCGCCACCGAGGGATTCGTCGACGAGATCGCGCGCAAGCGCGGGATCGACCCGGTCGCCTACCGTCTCGAGCTGTTGAAAGACACGCCACGCGGCACCAAGGCAGTCCAGCGCGTGGCGCAGATGGCGGAGTGGGGGCGCAAGCGCGACGGTCGTGCGCTCGGCTTCGCCTATCTCGACTATTCCGGCTCGCTGGTGGCCGGCATCGCCGAGGTGTCGCTCAACCGCGCCAGCGGGGAGATCAAGGTGCATAACTTCTGGTGCACCATCGATTGCGGCGTCCCGGTCCAACCCGACAACGTCGTGGCGCAGACCGAGAGCAGCATCGTCTACGGCTTGGGCGTGGCCTTGACCGAGACCATTTCGATCAAGAACGGCGCGGTCGAGCAGAACAATTTCTACGACTACCATGTGCCGCGCATGAACCAGGTGCCGCAGATGCACATCGAGGTCATCGCGACCGACAACCATCCGACCGGCGCCGGGCAGATGGCGACGCCGCTCGTTGCGCCCGCGATCGCAAGTGCGATCGCGGAGCTCGCCGGCGTGCGCCTGCGTCACAGCCCGTTCACGCCCGAGCGGGTCAAGAAGGCGCTCGCATAGTCAAAGACCATCGCCTCACCCCAAGGCGCGTCCAGCGCGACGCGTCTTGTCGGGTGAGGCGGCGATATCCCCAACGCAAGAAGAGGCAGGGAGACACGTAATGCAACGAACGAGTTCGATGTGCGGCGGCGGATACGGCCTGGCGACCATGGCCAGCGCAACGGTGGGATTGCTGGTTCTTGCCACCGGCGCGCTGGCGCAGGCGCCGAAGATCGGCGATGCGCCGGAAGCCAAGAACATCCGGCTCGTCGGCTACAACGACCTGCAGGCGCGCAGCGCCTATCAGCCCATCATCCACAAGCAGGGCAACCGCTACATCGCCTATATCGGCCATCATGGCGGGACGCAGGCGGTGCCGAAGCCGGTCAATCCGCTCAATGGCCAGGCCGAGTTCAACGGCACCTCGATCATCGACGTGACCGATCCCAAGCAGCCCAAATATCTCACCCACATCCCGGGGCTGGAAGGCCTCGCCGAGGCGGGCGGCGGCCAGATGGTGCGCACCTGCGACGGCAAGAGCCTGCCGAAGGGCGATCCCAGCAAGACCTACCTGCTGCGCACCTTCGGCGGCCAGGGGCACGAAATATGGGATGTGAGCGATCCGGCGGCGCCCAAGATGATCACGCGCGTAAGCTGGGGTCTGAAGGACACGCACAAGAGCTGGTGGGAATGCGACACCGGCATCGCCTATCTCGTCTCCGGCGTGCAGACCTGGCGAACGCGTCGGATGACCGAGGTTTACGATCTCAGCGATCCGACCAAGCCGGTGAAAATTCGCGATTTCGGTCTCACCGGACAGCAGCCGGGCGCGACCGGCACCGTGCCCACCGAGCTGCACGGGATGATCTCGACCGGGCCGCAGGGCAACCGCGTCTACTTCGCCTATGGGACCAACAAGGGCGGCGTGATGCAGATCGTCGACCGCGACAAGCTGTTGAACGGTCCGAAGGAGCCGACCCCGGACAACCTGCGCTATCCGGTGATCGGCCAGCTCGACATGTTGCCGCTCAACGGTGCGCACTCGGTCATTCCGCTCGGCAAGATGAAGATTGCGGAGTTCGCCAGAGACATTGCCGGCGGCGTGCGCGACATGATCATGATCGTCGACGAGTCGCTGGTGAACGAATGCCAGGCCGCCGAGACGCGGCAAATGGTCTGGTTCGTCGACGCCACGGTGGAATCGAGGCCGATGGTGGTGTCGAACTACAACGTTCGCGAGGCGAGCGGGAACTTCTGCACCCGCGGCGGCCGCTTCGGCGCCCATTCGGCGAACGAGAGCTCGGCGCCGGTCTTCCACCAGAAGATAGCGGTCGTCACCTGGTTCAATGCCGGCGTGCGCGCCATCGACATTCGCGATCCCTACAGCCCGAAGGAGGTTGGCTACTTCATCCCGCCGATCACCGAGGCGACCACCCAGCGCTGCATCAAGGTCGACGGCCAGGACCGCTGCAAGACCGCGATCCAGAGCAACAACGTGGAGACCGACGACCGCGGCTACATCTATGTCGTCGATCGCGCCAATACCGGCGTGCACATTTTGGAGTTGACCGGCGAGGCGCGGGCGACGGCGGGATTGCAGTAGGTAGCTGAGATGCTTTCGTCACGTCATGGCCGGACCAAGTCCGGCCATGATGCATGATCGGAGACTGTTCATGACAAGTTTCGCGGTTGGGACATCATGCGCGACGGGCGTTGCGCTCGTCGTCGTTGCGCTCGCTTTAGTGCCTTCTGCCCAGGGGCAAAAGGTCGGCGATCCGGCAGAAGCCAGGAACATGCGGCTCGTCGGCTTCAACGATCTGCAGGCGCGCAGCGCCTACCAGCCGACCATCCACAAGCAAGGCGATCGTTACATTGCCTATGTGGGCCACCACGGCGCCAGCTATGCACCCAAGCCGCTGAATCCGGTGAGCGGGCAACCGGAGTTCAACGGAACCTCGGTGATCGACGTCACCAATCCGGCGCAGCCGAAATATCTGGCGCATATTCCCGGCAACGAAGGAGGTCCCGAAAGCGGCGGCGCGCAGATGACGCGCATTTGCGACGGCAAGAGCCTGCCGAAGGGCGACGCCAACGCGGTCTATCTGCTGCGCACGTTCGGCCGGCTGGCGCATGAAATCTGGAACGTCGCCGATCCGGCCGCGCCCAAGCTCGTCACCCGCATCGGCGGAAACTACAAGGACACCCACAAGAGCTGGTGGGAGTGCGACACCGGGATCGCCTTTCTGGTCTCCGGCGTGCCGAGCTGGCGCGGCCACCGCATGCTCGAAGTCTACGATCTCGGCGATCCGGGAAAGCCGGTGAAGATCCGCGATTTCGGGCTGCCCGGGCACCAGCCGGGCGCGACCGGTCCGGTGCCGTCGGACTTGCACGGTCCGATCTCGACCGGGCCGCAGGGCAATCGCCTCTACCTGGCCTATGGGCCGCTCAACGGCGGCATCTTCCAGATCCTCGACCGCGACAAGCTGCTGCAGGGGCCGAAGGAGCCGACGCCCGAGAACCTGCGCTATCCCGAAGTCGGCCGGCTCGACATGTCGCCGCTGCACGGCGCCCACACGTCGTTCCCGCTGCTGCAAATGCCGCTTGCCGAATTCGCCAAGTCGCGGGTCGGCGCGGTGCGTGATTTCGTCATGATCGTCAGCGAGGCCACCGGCCGCACCAACGGCTGCCAGGAGACGCACCAAATGGTGTGGTTCGCCGACATCAGCGTCGAGTCGAAGCCGATGATGGTCTCGAGCTTCTCGGTGCCGGAGGCGAGCGGCAATTACTGCGAGCGCGCCGTGCGCTTCGGCGCCCATTCCTCGAACGAAAGCACGGCGCCGGTCTTCCACAAGAAGCTCACCTTCATCACCTATTTCGCCGCCGGCGTGCGTGCGCTCGACATCCGCAATCCCTACCAGCCCAAGGAGGTCGGCTATTTCATTCCGGCGATGACGGAAGCCACCGAGAAACGCTGCTTCAAGATCGACGGCCAGGAACGCTGCACCACCTCGGTGCAGAGCAACAACGTGGAGACCGACGACCGCGGCTATATCTACGTCGTCGACCGCGCCAATACCGGCATGCACATTCTGGAGGTGACCGGCGAGGCGCGGGCGATCGCGGGGATGCGGTAGTCACATCCCCCCGTACAGCCAGGCGATGCCCTCGTAGGACTCCTCCGGCGTGCGCGGGCCAAGCATCATGTTGCGCAGCTCGGCCGCCGGACCGCGCGCATGGTAGAAGTCGCCGTAGACGCGCGCCATGATCTGCACCCGGGCGGTGCGCAGATAGCGCTGCTGCACGTAGGCCCGAAACGCCGACGGCAGGTCGTCGGGGCTCTCCGCGGCCTTGTCGGCGAGCGCCACCGCGTCCTCGGTCGCCATGCAGGCGCCTTGCGCAAGGTATTGCAGCATCGGATGGGCGGCGTCGCCGAGCAGCGTGACACGGCCTTTCGACCAATCCTTGACCGGCTCGCGGTCGCACAGCACCCACATGCGCCAGGTCTCGATGCGCTCCAGCATGCGCATCACCTCGGGGCGCTGGCCGTTGAAGTGCGCCCACAGCTCGCCGGCGTCGGCCTCCGCGTTCCAGCCCTCGACATAGCGCTTGGAATGGAACACCGCGACCAGGTTGTAGAGCTCGCCGCGGCGCAGCGGATAATGCACGAAATGCGTGCGCGGGCCCGCCCATAGGATCACGTCCGGCTGCCAAAGATCCTCCGGCACCTCGTCGCGCTTGAGCACCGCCCGGTAGGCGATGTGGCCCGACACCAGCGGCTTGCCGTCGCCGACGACCTTGTCGCGCACCTTCGACCACATGCCGTCGCATCCGATCAGCGCGCGGCCTCTGATCCGCTCGCCCGACTGCAAGCTCACCGTGACGCCGTCGCCGTCCTGCTCGAAATCCTCGAGGGTACGGTTGTTTTCCAGCGTGATGAGGTTGTTGTTTTTGCAGGCGTTGATGAAGACGCCATGAATATCGTGACGGTGGGTCACCGCGTAAGGCTGCTTGAATTTTTCCATGAACCGTGGATCGGCAAGCGGGATGCGGGTGACCCGCTCGCCCGACAGGGCGCAACGCATTTCCATGGCCGGCGGCCGATGGGCGTCGGCGAGCACCGCGTCCTTGAGGCCGAGCCGGTCGAGCGCGTTGAAAATGTTGGGGCCGAGCTGGATGCCGGCGCCGATCTCGCGAAACTCGGGGGCCTGCTCGATCACCCGCACCGCAAAGCCCTTGCGCGCCAGCGCGTGCGCCGCCGCCAGGCCCCCGATGCCGCCGCCAGCGACCAGGATCGGCAGTTCGTTCGTCTTCGCCATCGCCACTCCAAACGTCGCAACGCTCGCTCAGCCACGGACATTTTTAGCGCGCACGCGAACATGAAAAAAGGGCCGCCCGAGAGCGGCCCCGTGACGCTTGCTCAAGCCCACTCAGGGACAAGGATGCCGAAGGCCATCGTAGCCGAGATAGGTTCCACTGCGCGGATCATAGGACCTGAAGCGCTGCATGCAGTAGGCGACCGCGTCTCCGGCCGGCGGACCGCCGTAAACCGGTCCCGGCGCGCCGTAATACACCGGGCCCGGGGGCGGCGCATAGTACGGGTAGGGTGCCGGATAGTAGTAGGGGCCGTAGCCGTAATAGGGCGCGGCGAGGGCTCCGCCGATGATTGCGCCGGCGACGAATCCCGCACCCACACCCCCCCAGCCCCATCCACGCCGACGCCACTGCACGGTCTCGACGCTGGCCGGAACCGCGTTCTTGATCGCCAACGCACCCGACATCGGCGCCGCCGAAGCGACGCTTGCGAATGACGAAATGCTCGCAGCGAAGACAATCGCAGCGGCAATTTTTATCACAGAGTTGGACATCCTGCTGCCTCCATCGTGGGTGTCGCCCGTGGGTGTCGCCTTGCGACCAATCATAGCATGGATCGTCGAAGTGGCGGGATTGAGATGGTGAGCCCGGTGGGACTCGAACCCACGACCCCTTGATTAAAAGTCAAGTGCTCTACCGGCTGAGCTACGGGCTCTCTCGTTCTCGCTGGGGGTGTGTAGGGGGCGGCCGAAGTGGGGTCAATAGGCGCGCCGCGCCGCACCCGAATCGGTCTGTCCAACGTGCTCCAACGCACCTATATTTCACCATAGGCTGGATTCATGTGCCCGCCGGGCGCCCACCGCGCGAGGAGCAATCCTGATGCCGATCATCAATCGCATTGCGGACCTGCACGGCGAGATCAAAGCCTGGCGCCGCGACATCCATGCCCATCCCGAGCTGCTTTACGACGTCCATCGCACCGCCGCCTCGGTGGCCGAGAAGCTCAAGAGCTTCGGCTGCGACGAGGTGGTGACCGGAATCGGCCGCACCGGCGTGGTCGGCGTGATCCGCGGCAGCAAAGGCGCCGGCGGCCGGGTGATCGGGCTGCGCGCCGACATGGATGCGCTGCCGATCGAGGAAGCCAACGACGTCCCCTACAAATCGACGATGCCTGGGAAGATGCATGCCTGCGGCCATGACGGCCACACCGCGATGCTGCTCGGCGCCGCGCGCTACCTCACCGAGACCCGCAACTTCGACGGCACCGCGGTAGTGATCTTCCAGCCGGCCGAGGAGGGCGGGGCGGGCGGCAAGGCCATGGTGCAGGACGGGCTGATGGACCGCTTCCGCATCGAGGAAGTCTACGGCATGCACAATTACCCGGGACTTCCGGTGGGCGAATTCGCGCTGCGGCCGGGGCCGCTGATGGCCGCCGCCGACCGCATCACGATCGAGATCGAAGGCCGCGGCGGGCATGCCGCGCGGCCGCACATCTCCATCGACACCGTGCTGGTGGGCGCGCAGATCATCAACCAGATCCAATCGATCGTCGCCCGCAACGTCGATCCGCTGCACGCGGCCGTGATCTCGATCTGCGTGTTCCAGGCGGGCTCGACCGACAACGTCATTCCGCAGACGGCGCTGTTGCGCGGCACCGCCCGCAGCCTGACCCCGCAGGTGCGCGACCTCCTCGAGCAAAGACTGCACGAGGTCGTGGAAGGAACCGCGCGGCTCTACGGCGCCACCGCCAAGCTCACCTACAGGCGCGACTACCCCGTCACCCGCAACCACGAGCGGCAGGCGACGTTCGCAGCCGGCGTCGCCGCGCAAGTGGTGGGCGGCGAGCGGGTCGACGACGATGTGGCGCCGGTGATGGGCGCCGAGGATTTCTCGTTCATGCTGGAGGCACGCCCGGGCGCCTTCATCTTCGTCGGCAATGGCGACAGCGCCGGGCTCCATCACCCCGCCTACGACTTCAACGACGAGGTGATCCCGATCGGCACGTCGTATTGGGTCAAGCTGGTCGAAACTGCGCTGCCGGGCTGACAGGGGACAGTAGTCAGAAAGCGGCTTCCAGCTTCTGACCACTGATTACTGAGTTCTGATTCCTGGTTACTGCGCCGCCTCGATCCGATTATCGGTCGGGAGCTGCGCCGGCGTTTCGGCCACGGCGGCGGGTCGCGGCAAGGTTTCGGCCACCTTCGCCTCCACGCTGCGCCAATAGGCGAATTCGTTGAAGCGCGAGCCCTCGACCGCGGCGATCGCGACCGCCGCCAGGAACGGCACGCTCTGCACCACCAGCACGAGCGCGAAGATGTTGATCTCGTGGATCTCTTTGTAATTGGTGATCACCACGATCGCGGCGCCGATCAGCAAGAGGCCGCCCATGACCGCCTCCCAGAACGCCGGAAAGTCCGGTCCCTTGCGGGTGGCGCCGCCCTTGGCGGTGCGGGTGAACGGCAAGCTTTCCTTCCAGACGCCGTAGCCGACCGCGCGTGCGACCGTCCACTGCACCGACATGGCGGCGAACACCGCGCCGAGCATCTGCGCGAGCGGAATGGCGACGCGCAACCGGTAGAGCGCGACGAAATGGGCAAGCGACACCACGAAAGCGGCGAGGATCGGGATGGTGAGGATCTTGTCGGGGATGGCGATGCCGGCGAAGGCGACCACCGGAACCCAGACTAGATTGAGGATCGCGACCGCAACGCCGATCGATTCTGCGCCCAGCCAGTTGAGCCAGCCGAGCGCGTATTGGCGCTTCTGCTCGCGCGTGAGGCCGCGCGCGCGCGGCAATAGTCGCCGCCAATGCTTCTTGAGGATCTGGAAGCCGCCATAGGCCCAGCGATGGCGCTGTTTCTTGTAGGCCTCGAAGGTGTCGGGCAGCAGGCCGTGGCCGTAGCGGCGGTTGGTGTAGTGGACCTGCCAGCCGTGCTCCAGCACGGTGAGGCCGAGATCGGTATCCTCCACGATCGTGTCGCTCGACCAGCCGCCGGTCGAGATCAGCGCCGCGCGACGGATCAGGCACATGGTGCCGTGCACGATGATGGCGTTGGCCTCGTTGCGCTGGACCATGCCGATGTCGAAGAAGCCGGCATACTCGCCGTTCATGGCGTGGTGCATGATGGTGCGCCGGCCGTCGCGGTGGTCCTGCGGCGCCTGGATCATGCCGACTTTCGAATCGGCGAAGACCGGCACCAGGTTCTTGAGCCAGTCGGGATGCACCACGTAGTCGGCGTCGATGACGCCGACGATCTCGGCGTCGCCGGCGGTGTGGGCGAGCGCTAGGCGCAGCGCGCCGGCCTTGTAGCCGCTGACACCATCCTCGTTGATGAACTTGAAGCGCTCGCCGAGTGCGCGGCAATGGTCCTCGATCGGACGCCAGAAGGCCGGGTCGGGCGTGTTGTTGATGACGACCACGCATTCGAAATTCGGATAGTCGAGCCGCGCGACCGAATCTAGCGTGGCTTTGAGCATCTCCGGCGGCTCGCGATGCGCCGGGACGTGGATCGACACCTTCGGGGCGAAGCCTTCCGGGCCGGATAAGGCGGCAGCGACCAGGCGGCGCGGGCCACGTCCGAAAGCGATCGTCGCAATCTCTTCGATGCGGGCGAGCGCGATCACGACCAGGGGAATGAGCAGCGCAATGCCGAGCCCGAGCGCGAAGGCCGCGCCGAGCACGAAATAATGGGTCTGCCAGAACGCGAACACGGTCGCGAACCAGGCGCCGACCGCATTAGCGGCGATCGCCAGCACGACCGCCTCGCCAACGGTGGTCCGGGCGCGCGTCAACAGCGGCAGCGACAGCAACAGTCCGAGCAGGACGGCGAGCCCCGCCACCTTCCAGTGATCGGGATCGTGGACCAGCCCGGTCCATGCGAACTTGGCGTTGCGCGAGGCGTCGAACATGCCCCAATACATGCCGACGCCGCCCTCGTTGGTCTTCCACGGCTGGTCGAAGGCCTCGATGACGTTGTAGTCGATGCCGAACGCCTCGGCGCGCGCAACGAATTCGCGCAGCACCGCGGCCTGCTCGATGCGCCCCGGATTGGCGGCGTGCATGTTGTAACCGGCGCTCGGCCAGCCGAACTCGGCGATCACGATGCGCTTGCCGGGATGCACGCGCCGCAGCTCGTTGTAGGCGGCGATGGTGCGATCCACCACCTTCTCGGCCGGGATTCCGACCCAGTATTCGAGGATATGCGCGGCGATGAAATCGACCGCCGAGGCGAGTTTCGGATGGTCGATCCAGACCGTCCAGATCTCACCGGTGGTGACCGGAACCGGGCTCATCCGCTTCACGCGCTGAACGAGCCTGATGAGCTCATCAACCGTCTTGTCGGCGCGCAGCGTCGTCTCGTTGCCCACCACGATCGCGTTGATGTTGCTGTGCCGGCGCGCGAGTGCGATCGCCGATTGAATTTCCCGCTCATTGCGGGCTTCGTTCTTGTCGATCCAGATGCCGAGCGTGACCTTGAGGCCGAGCTCGGCGGCGATCGCCGGCACCAGCTCGACGCCGCCGGTCGAGCTGTAGGTGCGGATGGAGTGCGTATAGGGGCTGATCAGCTTGAGGTCGGCGCGGATCTGTTGCGCCGTCGGCTGGTCGCCATGATCGGGATGCTGGGAGCGAGTGAATGGAGAATAAGAGATGCTGGCAAGCGGCAAATCGACAGTGGCGACCGAGCGTTGCCGATGGAACAAGGTCCATAAACCGGCATGCACGCAGACTACGAGCGCCACCACAGCAGCGACGGAGCGCATAACAGAGCTACCACGCGGGGCAGAAAGACAGGGACCCGAACCCGTCCCCTAGGTTCGACCAAGGCCGTCCATTGGGAATGACGTTACCTTAGTCACAGGCATTCGATCAAGTAGCCAACAGTCATGGCAGTTTCAAGAACGACAACAACCCAACAAAAAAAATGTTCCGCAACAATCTAAACAGTCATTCTGAATATTCGTACAGCTTAGCGCGCGCGGTCCTGAACGTTTGTACAGGTTAGCGGTTGGTGGTGCCCGTGGGCGCCGCGGCCGTGCCCTTCGCCTCGAAATTCGGATTGATCCAGCAGGCGTGGACGCGGCTGTTGAGCGTGTCGGCGGCCTTCTGATCGATGTTTCCCTGGCGCAGGACGCAGCGGAAGGTCACCTGGATGTGGCCGGACGGACAGCCGAAGCGGTCGTACAGGTCCAGATGCCGGAAGGCGGTATCGAGATCGTCCTTCCAAAGCAGGCTCACCACCCGGCGGCCGAGCCAGAGGCATTCGGGATTGGCGGCGGGACCGCCGAGGTGCTTCTCGGCTTCGGCGAATTCGTCGACCTTCTTCGGCCCGTCCTTGCCGTCGCCGGCCTGGTGCTTCTCCGCCGCCTTGGGATCGACGCTCTGGGCCGACACCGGATCGGTCACGACAAAAAGCACCGCAGCGCCGAGAGCGGCGGCGACGATACGCATACAAAGCAGGTGCATGGCGGCTCTGGAATTGTTGGGCCTTGTCGGCCGGTTGTTTCCTCCACATGCGGACCGGATTCGGTCAGCATTACGGCGAGGCCGCTCTATGGCGCAGGCACCGGCAAGGCCGAACCCGAGGGCTTCCAGGGCACCGTCGTCGCTGTCTTGATTAAAGCAGCAGCGTGGCGGGACGCCAACATGTTTTGCGAAAAAAACGCCGTGCGATCGTAGAAAAAGCCGGCACGAGGTCTGCCCACCGGGCGCGGACGCGGGATCTGATCGCCGCGCTTGGCAGTGCCGCCGCGGCACGATAAGCGAAGCAACGTCGACCACGGGTGGGGGCTGCCGATGCGGCTTGCGACTGCGCTCTTCGCGCTTGCAGCATTGGCGATCATCGCCGTCTGGGCTTGGCTCGGCACCACGGTCCAAATGCCGCAGTCCCCGCTCGCCGCGGGCGAGAAGCTCCATTGCATCTCCTACACCCCGTTCCGCGCCGGTCAGGACCCGTTCGGGCCGGACATCCCGATCGACCCGCGCCAGATCGAGGAGGATCTGACCCAGCTCAAGCGCATCACCGACTGCGTGCGCACCTATTCGACCGACCACGGGCTCGACCGGATCCCCGAAATCGCCAGGCGCCACGGCCTCAAGGTGATGCAGGGGCTGTGGCTGTCGAGCCTGCCGGACCTGACCCGCAAGCAGATCGACACCGGCATCGAGCTCGCCAAACGCTTTCCCGACGTGATCCAGGCCGTGATCGTCGGCAACGAGGTCCTGTTACGGGGCGAAATGTCGGCTCCCGAGCTCGCCCGGACCATCCGCGAGGTCAAGGCGCAGGTTTCAATGCCGGTGACCTATGCGGATGTCTGGGAGTTCTGGCTGCGCCACCGGGATGTCGCCGCTGCCGTTGATTTCATCACCATCCATATCCTGCCCTATTGGGAGGATTTTCCCATGCCGGCGCGCGATGCGGCGCCGCACGTCGACACCATCCGCCAGCAGATCGTCGCTGCCTTCCCGGGCCGGGACATCTTTCTCGGCGAGTTCGGATGGCCGAGCGCAGGGCGCATGCGCGAGGGTGCCTTGCCGTCTCCCGTGACCCAGGCGCGCGTCATGCACGAGGTGCTGGCGACCGCCAAGCGGGAGAACTACCGCGTCAACCTGATCGAGGCCTACGACCAGCCCTGGAAGCGCCAGCTCGAAGGCACCGTCGGCGGCCATTGGGGGCTCTACGACGCCTATCGGCGCGAGGCCAAATTCGTCTGGGGCGGCGCCGTCTCCAACCATCCGCGGTGGCGCTGGCAGGCGGCCGGGGGGGTGGGGCTGGCGGTTCTGGTCTTTGCAGCCGGTTTCGCTGCACGCCGGCGGTCCCCCAGCACGCCGAAGCCGGGCCTGTGGCTGCGCATCGCAGCCATCGCGCTCGTCTCTGGCAGCGTGATCGGCTGGACGATCGAGAACGTGCCGCTCGAAAGCCTCACCATCGGCGACTGGACGCGCTCGCTCGCCTGGGCGGCGGTCGCGCTGCTGGCGCCGATCGTCACCGCCGCGGCCGTTGTGGCAGGAGTGGCCATCCCGAGCTTCGCCCGCGTGCTGGGGCGCCGCGCCGAGCGCCCACGCGATCCGCTGGCGCTGGCGCTCGGGATCGTCCTGATCGTCCTCGTGGTCCTATCGGTGCAGGCAGCGCTCGGCCTCGTATTCGACGCGCGCTACCGCGATTTTCCATTTGCGCCGCTGACCGGCGCGGCGGTTCCGTTCCTGCTGATCGCGACCTGGGACCTGCGCCTCAAGGCGCTGCGTCCGGCGGCCGAGACGGTGGCAGCAGCGACGCTCGCGCTGTCGGCGACCTACATCGTGCTCAACGAAAGCTTCGCCAACTGGCAGGCGGTGTGGTTCTGCGCCGGCCTGGTTGCGCTCGCGCTCACGCTGCTGCAGGCGCGGGACGCGCCAAGCTCAGAATGAGGAGCGCCGCCGCCAGCCCGGCGAGCCCGGCATTGTGCAGCACCAGCCCGAAGGCGGCCGCTGCCAGCGCCACCGAGGCCAGGACGATCGACGGGCGCGCGAGATTGAGCAAGGCGGCGCCGACCGCCACCCAGCCGAACACGCCATTGTTGTAGAGCGCAATCACGGTCCGAAAGGCCACGCACAGCCAGGTTTGCAGCCCGCTTTGGCAGGCGAGCGAGACGGTAGCGTATTCGATCGCCAGATAGCGCAGATAGAGCGCCTCGCCGAGCGCCAGGAAGCCAACGATCAGAAGCCAGTTGGTCTGGCGGGCGCTCGGCAGGAACAAGCGGGATGGCATGCCGGCACTATGTCGCGACCACCGATCCGGGACAACGGCCGCTCAACGGAAGGGAAAAGCGGGTCTTGGCGCCGGCGGCGGCGCGGCCTTCGGCGCTGCGACAGGCTTGCGTTCCGGCACCGCGTCGGCCTTCGCCAGACGTTGGCCTTCGAACGCGACCGGCTGGCAATAGCGGCGCGCGGCCGTCAGCGTCGCGCAGATGCGCGCCGCCGCCTCGGCATTCGCGAGCGGGCCGGCGACCAGCCGCAGCTCGACCGCCTTGGTCCGCGTATTCTCCCGCACGGCCACGACCGGATGGAGGCCTTCGAACAGCGCGGCATTGCTGCCCTTGGTCGAGGTCCAAAGCACCCGCAGGCCGTCGAAATTCATCGCACCGCCGACGTCGACGCCGAACTCGGTCCGCGTCGCGACCGACTCGGCGGCGGCCGGTTCGCTGGGTGCGTCCGCCGGAACGGCCGTCTGCGGCTCGGCTGGGGGTTCGGCCGCGGCCGGGCGGGGCGGACCGCTCGGCTCGGCGGGTGGCGTCACGGCCGCCTCCTTCGAGGGGGCCGGCGCCGGCGGCATGGCGACCGGGGGACTCGCCGGCGACGCAGGCGGGGGCGCCGCCGCGCCGCCGGTCGCAGTGGCGGCCTGCCGTTTGATCGAGCCGGTGACGTCTTCGAGGTTGCGTTCGAGCGTGCCGATGCGCGCCACCAGCCGCTCGCGGTCCGCCGCCAGCACCCGCACCGCCTCGGCCAGCCGCCGCGTCTCGGCGTCGTTTTCGGGCGGGCGCGCGGCTTGCGCCGCGGTGGGCGGTGCGGCTTTTTGCGCCGCGCCGGCGGCGCTCGAGGGGGTAGCGGCAGCCATCAACCGCCGTGAGCCGGTGTCCGAATAGCCGGCCACCACCGCGATCGCCAAGGCGAAGGCTGCCGACGAGCCCCAGATCGCCAATCGCCACAAGGCGCGCATATTGAATGTCCGCTCGTGCTGGACCCGAACCGGAGGCCGTACCGCCATGACCGCATCCCATTGGCGAATCAGCGTGTGCACGACACTAGCAGAGGCCGGATTTGGTCGCTTTCTTGGCAAAGCAACCTGTCGCCGCATTCCACCTTTTCCACCGCGGCGCACTCGGATATGACGGCGCCAGCGGTCGCAACCGCGCCCCGGAGGTCCTAGATTTGGCGCCTGCGCGCAGCTGCCTTGCCATCGTGCTCGCGGCCGGCGAGGGCACCCGCATGCGCTCGGCGCGCCCGAAGGTGCTGCATGCAGTCGCCTGCCGATCGCTGCTGGCGCATGTGCTCGACGCGGTGCGCCAGGCCGGCGGCACGATGGCGGCGGTCGTGATCGGGCCCAGCGCCGACGCGGTCGGCGCCGAAGCGAAGCGCCTCCTGCCGGACGCGGACATTTTCGTGCAGGCGGAGCGCCGCGGCACCGCGCACGCGGTGCTGGCGGCGAAGAGCGCGATCGCGCGCGGCGCCGACGATGTCCTGATCATCTTCGGCGATACGCCGATGATCCGGCCGCAGACCCTCGTGAGAATGCGCGAGGCGCTGGTCGCCCGTGCGGCGATCGTGGTGCTCGGCTTCCGGCCGAAGGATCCGGCGGGCTATGGGCGACTCGTGCTGGACGGCGGCGAGCTCGTCGCCATCCGTGAAGAGCTCGACGCCAGCCCCGCCGAGCGCGCGCTCGACCTGTGCAACGGCGGCTTGATGGCCTTTGCGGGCCCGACCGCGCTCGCGATCCTCGAGCGGATCGGCAACGACAATCGCAAAGGCGAGTACTATCTCACCGACGCCATAGCGATCGCCCGGGCCATGGGCCTCAAGGCGGTCGTGCTCGAGACCGAGGAGGACGACGTGCGCGGCATCAACACCAGGGCGCAACTCGCAGAAACCGAAGCGGCGCTGCAGCAGCGGCTGCGCAAGGCGGCGATGGACGCCGGCGTCACGCTGGTTGCACCGGAAACTGTTTTTCTGGCCGCGGATACCAAGTTCGGCCGCGACGTGGTGGTGGAACCATTCGTCGTCTTCGGCCAGGGCGTCACGGTCGAGGACAACGCGGTGATCCGTTCGTTCTGCCATCTCGATCAGGCGCATGTGGGCAAGGGCGCCGTGGTCGGCCCATACGCGCGGCTGCGGCCGGGCGCGCGCCTCGAACAAGACGTGCACATCGGCAATTTCGTCGAGGTCAAGGAGGCGCTGATCGAGGCCGGCGCCAAGGCCAATCATTTGAGCTATATCGGCGATGCCACCGTCGGCGCCGGCGCCAATGTCGGCGCCGGCACCATCACCTGCAACTATGACGGCGTCGCCAAGCATCGCACCGAGATCGGCAAGAACGCGTTCATCGGCTCGAATTCGGCGCTGGTCGCGCCGGTCAAGATCGGCGACGGCGCCTATATCGGCTCGGGCTCGGTGATCACCCATGACGTGCCGGCGGACGCGCTCGCGGTCGCGCGCGGGCGCCAAACCGTCAAGGAAGGTTGGGCGGCGCGCTTGCGTGGGCTCAAGGCCGCCGGCAAGAAGAAACCGGCTGCCGAATAACCGTCTACGGCGCGGCCGTTAGCCTTAATTGTCACAAGTTGAGAGGTATTTTGATTTCCCTTTCGGCATTCACCGCCGATACATCGGCTTTGGGGTATAGTCCGCGCAATCATGCATAGGAGGCTGCCGCTCGTATGTGCGGAATTGTGGGCATTCTCGGGCGCGAGCCGGTCGCCGGCCAGCTGGTCGATGCGCTCAAGCGCCTCGAGTACCGCGGTTATGATTCCGCCGGTGTCGCTACGCTGGAAAGCGGGCAACTCGCCCGCCGGCGCGCCGAGGGTAAGCTGCGCAATCTCGAAACGAGGCTCGCCCGCGAGCCGCTCACCGGCACCATCGGCATCGGCCACACCCGCTGGGCGACCCACGGCAAGCCGACCGAAAGCAATGCGCACCCCCACGCCACCGACCGCCTCGCGGTCGTGCACAACGGCATCATCGAGAATTTCCGCGAGCTGCGCGAGGAATTGGAGAGCAAGGGGGCGAAGTTCGGCTCGGAGACCGATACCGAAGTCGTCGCCCATCTCGTCACCCACGAGATGAAAAACGGCCGCTCGCCGGTCGAGGCGGTGGAAGCGGCCCTGCCGCGATTGCGCGGCGCCTTCGCGCTCGCGTTCCTGTTCACCGGTCAGGAGGATTTGCTGATCGGGGCCCGCAAAGGCTCGCCGCTCGCCATCGGCTACGGCGACGGCGAGATGTATCTCGGCTCCGACGCCATTGCGCTCGCCCCGTTCACCGACACGATCTCCTATCTGGAGGACGGCGACTCGGCGGTGCTCACGCGCCGCAGCGTCGAGGTCCACGACGCCAAGGGCAGCAAGGTCGAGCGGGCGGTGCTCAAATCCTCCGCTTCGGCCTTCCTGGTCGACAAGGGCAATCATCGCCACTTCATGGCGAAGGAGATCCACGAGCAGCCCGAGGTCGTCGGCCACACGCTGGCGCATTATCTCGACATGGCGGCCGAGCGGGTGCGGCTGCCGGTCGACCTCCCGTTCGACTTCCGGACTCTGGAACGCGTGTCGATGTCCGCTTGCGGCACCGCCTATTACGCCGGGCTGGTCGCCAAATACTGGTTCGAGCGCTTTGCGCGCCTGCCGGTCGAGATCGACGTCGCCTCCGAGTTCCGCTACCGCGAGGCGCCGCTGAAAGCGGACGGGCTCGCGATCTTCGTGTCGCAGTCGGGCGAGACCGCCGACACGCTGGCGACGCTGCGCTACGCCAAGGAGCACAAGCAGCACGTGGTCGCGGTCGTCAACGTGCCGACCTCGACCATCGCGCGCGAAAGCGACGTGGTGATGCCGACGCTCGCCGGTCCCGAGATCGGCGTCGCCTCAACCAAGGCCTTCACCTGCCAGCTCGCGGTGCTCGCCTGCCTTGCGGTCGCGGCCGGCCGCGCCCGCGGCGTGCTCTCCGAGGAGGACGAGCGCAATCTCGTGCGCGCGCTGATCGGGGTGCCGCGCCACATGGCGGAGGCGCTCACGCTCGAGCCGCAGATCGAGCATCTGGCGCGCGATCTCGCGAAAAGCCGCGACGTGCTCTATCTCGGCCGCGGCACCTCCTATCCGCTGTCGCTCGAAGGGGCGCTCAAGCTCAAGGAAATCTCCTATATCCACGCCGAAGGCTATGCCGCGGGCGAGCTCAAGCACGGGCCCATCGCGCTGATCGACGAAAAAATGCCGGTCATCGTGATCGCGCCGTATGACCGGGTGTTCGAGAAGACCTTGTCCAACATGCAGGAGGTTGCGGCCCGCGGCGGCAGGATCATTCTGATCACCGATCCCGAGGGCGCCCGCGAGGCGCATGTCGAGTCGCTGTCCAAGATCACGTTGCCGGAAATGCCTGCCACGGTCACGCCGTTGGTCTATGCCATTCCGGTGCAGCTCATCGCCTATCATACGGCGGTGGTCATGGGCACCGACGTCGACCAGCCGCGCAACCTCGCCAAGTCCGTCACGGTGGAGTGACCTGACCGCGACTTTTGTGTATATCGCGGCGGCGCGCGCAGCCGGGTAATCTCATCGCAGCGGGGCTGTTGTAGTCAAGACGATCGTTGTTGCATGACTGAGCTTGATCGAAATCCAGGCACCGGGCCGACGGTCCCACCGCCGGGCGAGGTTCCGCCGACGCCCGCCCCCGATAAATTCACGCTCTTTCACCAGGGCCTGGCCGCCCGCATCCGCAATTACTTCCTCACCGGGCTGATCCTGACGGGCCCGCTCTACATCACCATCAATCTCACCTGGTGGCTGATCAAATGGGTCGATGACGTGGTGCGGCCGTTCATTCCGGCAGCCTATCGGCCGGAGACCTATTCGCCGGTCTATTTCCCCGGCTCGGGATTGATCATCGCGTTCGTGGCTTTGACGCTGCTCGGGTTCCTCACCGCAAACCTGGTTGGACGAACGCTGGTCGAGTTCGGCGAGAACATCCTCAACCGCATGCCGGTGGTGCGGCCGATCTACAAGAGCCTCAAGCAGATCTTCGAGACATTTTTCTCCAAGACTGGCTCGAGCTTCCGCCGCGTCGCGCTGGTGGAGTTTCCCTCGCCAGGCATGTGGTCGCTGGTGTTCCTTTCGCAGCCGGCGAGCCCCGACATCGCGGCGCGACTGCCGCAGACCGAGCACGTCGCGGCCTTCATGCCCTGCACCCCCAACCCGACGACCGGCTTCTTCTTCTACGTGCCGCGCCGCGACCTGATCGAGCTCGACATCACGGTCGAGGCGGCGATGACGCTGTTGATGTCGGCGGGGATGGTCCAGCCGGGCGGCGGCGTCGACCAGCAGAAGAAGCTCTCCGCACTCGCCGATACGGCGCGCGTCGCGCAGGCGGACCGCACCGCTGCGCCGGCGAAGTGAGACGGCGGTCATCCCGCCCGAATAAGCCTTATCGCCTCGTCGCGCTCGAACAGATAGAGCAGATGCCGCAGCGCCTCTCCGCGCGGCGAGGTCAGCTTCGGGTCGCGCGTCAGCACCAGCGCGGCGTCGTCGCGCGCGGCGCCGATCAGCTTGCCGTGCACCTCGATGCGGGCGACGCGGAAGCCCGGCATGCCCGATTGCCGGGTGCCGAGCACGTCGCCTTCGCCGCGCAGCTTCAAGTCTTCCTCGGCGATGCGGAAGCCGTCCTCGGTCTCGCGCATGATGGCGAGCCGCGCCTTGGCGGTCTCGCCGAGCGGCGCTTTGTAGAGCAGGAGGCAGGTCGAGTGGCCGGCGCCGCGGCCGATCCGGCCGCGCAGCTGATGCAGCTGCGCGAGCCCGAAACGTTCGGCGTGCTCGACCGCCATCACCGTCGCCTCCGGCACGTCGACCCCGACCTCGATCACCGTGGTGGCGACCAGGAGCCTGGTCTCACCCGCCGCGAAGCGCTCCATGGCGCGGTCCTTGTCGGCGCCCTTCATGCGGCCATGCACCAGATCGGCCATGGCGCCGAAGTGCTCTTTGAGCGCGGCGAAACGTTCCTCGGCGGCGGCGAGATCGGTGTTCTCGGTGACCTCGACCAGCGGACACACCCAGTAGACGCGGCGGCCCTCGGCAAGCGCGCGGCCGACCGCATCGACCACCTCTTGCAGCCGCGAGAGCGGCACGGTGCGAGTGTCGATCGGCTGGCGTCCTGCCGGCTTCTCGCGCAGCTCCGAGGCGTCCATGTCGCCGAAATAGGTCAGCACCAAAGTGCGCGGGATCGGCGTCGCGGTCATCACCAGGACGTCGACCGCCTCGCCCTTCTTGGCCAGCCCCAAACGCTGGTGCACGCCGAAGCGGTGCTGCTCGTCGACCACCGCGAGCGCGAGGTCGCGGAACTCGACCTCCTCCTGAAAGAGCGCATGAGTGCCGATCAGCAGATGGATGTCGCCGAAGGCGAGCTTTTCGAGAACCTCGCTGCGTTCGCGGCCGCGTTCGCGGCCGGTGAGGATCGCCACGGTGATGCCGGCTGCCGCGGCCAGCGGGGTGATGGTGTTGAAATGCTGGCGTGCGAGGAGCTCGGTGGGCGCCATCAGCGCAGCCTGCCGGCCGCCTTCGATGACGGCGGCGGCGGCGAGCAGAGCAACCACCGTCTTACCGGAGCCGACGTCGCCCTGGAGCAGCCGCAGCATGCGCTCGGGTTTGGCGAGATCGGCCACGATGTCGGCGACGGCGTGGGTCTGCGATATCGTGAGCGAATAGGGCAGCGCCTCGATCAGCTTTTTCCTCAAGTGCCCGGTCCCGGGAGTCGATCGCCCCGCCGGCCGCCGCAGATGCGCGCGCACCAGTGCCAGCGCAAGCTGGCCGGCCAAGAATTCGTCATAGGCGAGCCGCGACCAGGCCAGGCCCTCCGGCGCGACGTCTGCCGGCTCGGCCGGCCGGTGCAACACGCGCAGCGCCTCGGCGAACGGCAGGAACCGCTCGCGCGCGACCCAGCCGGGGTCCTGCCATTCCGGCAGATCGGGCACGCGGTCAAGCGCGGCGTCGGCGGCCTTGCGCACCTGGTTGAGGCTCAGCCCCTCGGTGAGCGGATAGACCGGCTCGACCAGCCCGAGCCTGGCGAGCTCGGCCTCGGTGACCACCCGGTCGGGATGCACCATCTGCAGCATGTGGTCGTAGAGCGCGACCGTGCCGGAGACGTAGCGGAGCTCGCCGACCGGCAGCAGCTTCTGCAGGTAGTCCTTGTGGGCGTTGAAGAACGTAAGGATCAGATCGCCGGTCTCGTCGCTGGTGTAGATCTGGTACGGCGCGCGCGGCCGCCGTGGCGGCGGCGGCCGGTGGCGGTCGACGGTGACCGCGACGGTGACGACGGTGTCGGGCACCACGTCACGCAGCTTCGGCCGTGACCGGCGGTCGATCGCGCCGGTGGGCAGATGGAACAGCAGATCGACGACGCGCGGCGGCGCATCGCGGTCGAACAGGCGGCGATAAAGCTGCTCCAGCCGCGGTCCGACGCCCGGGAGGCTGGTGAGCGCCGCAAACAGGGGATTGAGCAGGTTCGGCCGCATCGGGCATCCGCATCTTGGTGGCCGCAGATGCTGGCGCGTGTGCGCCGGCTAGGCAATGCTTCCGTCAGCAAGGATCCGCTCGATCCATCATCAGATAGGCGACAACTCCCGCTGACATTCGGGCGTCCCGCCGCTATATAACCATCGCCCGGCTCCGTCCGGGCTTTTGGCGTTGCGCGGCGGGCGAGGAATCGATGACCGGCACAACACGTTCGAGCGAAGGACTGGATGTCCGCCGCCGCAAGCTCCTGTTCCGCTCCTGGCATCGCGGCATGCGGGAAGTGGACCTGATCATGGGCCGCTTCGCCGATGCCGCCATCGAGCAATTGACGGACGGTGAGCTCACCGAATTCGAGCAGCTGATCGAGGTGCCGGACCGTGAGTTGCTGGCCTGGGTCACCGGCGAAGCCGAGGTGCCGGCGGCTTATGACACGCCGCTGTTCCGCCGGCTGCGCGACTTCAACCGGCGCGGCGAGGGCGCGAGGTAGGCATGGCGCGCTCGCCCGCCGAGCTCCTTGCCGCCGGCCGCCCGCTGACGTTGGCGGGCGTGGCCGATGGCGCCGAGGGTCTTGTCCTCGCCGATCTCGCCCGCGCCGTCGCCGCGCGGGCCGAAGCGCCGGCGACCAGCCTCCTGGTGGTCTGCCGCGACGGGCCCCGGACGGCGGCGCTTTCCCGCGCGCTCGATTTTTTCGCGCCCGATCTCGCGGCTTTGGAATTTCCGGCCTGGGATTGCCTGCCCTACGACCGGGTATCGCCCCATGCCGGCTTCGTCGCGCAACGCATGACGGCGCTGTCGCGGCTCGCCCGCATCAAGGGCCGCGACCGGCCCTCGGTCCTGCTCACCACGGTCAACGCCGCGCTCCAGCGTGTGCCGACGAAAAGCCTGGTCGCGCGGCAGTCGTTCTCGGTCGCGCCCGGCAACGTGCTCGCCATGGAGGGCATCACCCAATGGCTCGAGCTCAACGGCTTCGTGCGCGCCTCGACCGTGCGCGAGCCCGGCGATTATGCGGTGCGAGGCGGCATCATCGACCTCTACGCGCCGGGCATGGCCGAGCCGGTACGGCTCGACTTCTTCGGCGACATGCTGGAATCGATCCGGAGCTTCGATCCCGAGAGCCAGCGTACCACCGACCAGCTGCGCGCGTTCGACCTGGTCCCGGTCGCCGAGTTCCAGCTCACGACCGAGACCATCAGGCGTTTCCGGCTCGGTTATGTCGAGGCCTTCGGCGCGCCGGGGCCCGACGACCTCCTCTACCACGCGGTGACCGAGGGCCGGCGACACCCGGGCATGGAGCATTGGCTGCCGTTGTTCCACGACCGCCTCGAAACGATCTTCGACTATCTGCCCGGTTCGCCGGTCGTGCTCGAGCCGCTGGCGGAAGACGCCGCGCATGAGCGCTTCGATCAGATCAAGGACTATTACGACGCGCGCCGGCAGGCGCTGGCGCAGCGCGGCTCCGGGCCGCCCTACCATCCGCTGCCGCCGGATCGGCTCTATCTCGGCGAAGCCGAATGGCGCGAGCGGCTCGAGCAATCGCCAATAGCCCGGCTGACGCCCTTTGCGGTGCCCGAAGGGCAGGGCCCGGTCATCGATGCCGGCACCAAGCAGGGGCGCAATTTCGCCGCCGAGCGCGCCGAGCCCGGCCGCAACGTGTTCGAGGCGGTGACTGCGCACGCCTTGGCGCTGCAATCCGACGGCAAGCGTGTCGTCGTCGCGCTGTGGAGCGACGGTGCGCGCGAGCGCATACACCATGTGCTGGCCGACCACGGCCTCGCCAATCTCTCGCCGATCGCGTCGTGGCCGCAGGCGCTGGCGCTGCCGAAGCCCGAGGTCGCGCTTGCCGTGCTCGGGCTCGAGAGCGGGTTCGAGACCGCCGACGCGGCGGTGATCGGCGAACAGGACATCTTGGGCGACCGCCTGGTGCGGCCGCGCCGGGCGGCGCGCCGTGCCGAAAATTTCATCGCCGAGGTGACGAGCCTCGCCGCCGGCGATCTCGTCGTGCACGTCGATCACGGCATCGGCCGCTTCACCGGATTACGCGCGATCGAGGCTGCCGGCGCGCCGCACGACTGTCTCGAAATCCACTATGCGGGCGGCGACAAGCTGTTCCTGCCGGTCGAGAACGTCGAGCTGCTGTCGCGCTACGGCGCGGAGGAAACGCACGTCGACCTCGACCGGCTCGGCGGCGGTGCCTGGCAGGCACGCAAGGCGCGCATGAAGCGCCGCATCCGCGAGATAGCGGGCGAGCTGATCAAGGTCGCCGCCGAGCGTCAGTTGCGGGAGGCGCCGCGCTTGACCATCGAGCCCGGGCCCTACGACGAATTCTGCGCCGGCTTTCCCTACGAGGAGACCGAAGACCAGCAGGCCTCGATCGACGTGGTACTGGGCGAGCTCGCCTCCGGCCGGCCGATGGATCGCCTGATCTGCGGCGACGTCGGCTTCGGCAAGACCGAGGTGGCGCTGCGCGCGGCCTTCGTCGCCGCCATGAACGGCAAGCAGACAGCCGTGGTGGTGCCGACCACGCTGCTCGCCCGCCAGCACACCAAGACCTTCATCGATCGCTTTTGCGGGTTCCCGGTCCAGATCGGCCAGGCCTCGCGCCTCGTCTCCGGCGCCGAGCTCGCCCGAGTGAAGAAAGGCATCGCCGACGGGGGCATCGACATCGTGATCGGCACCCATGCGCTGCTCGGCAAGACCATCCAATTCAAGGACCTCGGCCTCCTGATCGTCGACGAGGAGCAGCACTTCGGCGTGGCGCACAAGGAGAAGCTCAAGCAGCTGCGCGCCGAGGTGCACGTGCTCACGCTCACCGCGACGCCGATCCCGCGCACCTTGCAGCTCGCTCTGTCGGGCGTGCGCGACCTCTCGATCATCGCCTCGCCGCCGGTCGACCGCCTGGCGGTGCGCACCTTCGTGGCGCCGTTCGATCCGGTGATCGTGCGCGAGGCGCTGCTGCGCGAGCGCTATCGTGGCGGCCAGGCGTTCTACGTCTGCCCGCGTATCGAGGACCTCGGCGGCGTCAAGGACTTCTTGGTCAAGAGCGTGCCGGAAATGAAGGTTGCGGTGGCACACGGGCAGATGCCGCCGACCGTGCTCGACGACATCATGTCGGCCTTCTACGACGGCAAATACGACCTGTTGCTGTCGACGACGATCATCGAGTCCGGGCTCGATATCCCCACCGCCAACACGCTGATCGTGCATCGCGCCGATCGCTTCGGGCTGTCCCAGCTCTACCAGCTGCGCGGACGCGTCGGCCGCGCCAAGGTGCGCGCCTATTCGCTGTTTACGCTCCCGCTCGAGCGCAAGATCACCTATCAGGCCGAGCGGCGGCTCAAGGTGTTGCAGTCGCTCGACACGCTCGGCGCCGGCTTCCAGCTCGCCTCGCACGATCTCGACATCCGCGGCGCCGGCAACCTGCTCGGCGAGGAGCAGTCGGGCCACATCAAGGAGGTCGGCTTCGAGCTCTATCAGCAGATGCTGGAGGAGGCGGTGATGAGCCTCAAAGCCGGCATCAGCGCGCCGGTCGCCGACAAGTGGTCGCCTGCAATCACCATCGGCACGCCGGTGCTGATCCCGGAGGACTACGTCGCCGACCTGCCGGTGCGGCTCGCGCTCTATCGCCGGCTCGCCGAGATCGAGGACGAGCGCGAGATCGAAGCGTTCGGCGCCGAGCTCGCCGACCGTTTCGGCAAGCTGCCGATCGAGGTCGAGCATTTGTTGCAGATCGTCGCGATCAAATCGCTGTGCCGGCGCGCCAATGTGGAGAAAATCGAGGCCGGTCCCAAGGGCGCGGTGATCTCGTTCCGCGACAATACCTTTGCCAATCCGGAAGGCTTGATCGCCTTTATTCGCGAGCAGGGAACCGGCGCACGCGTGCGCCCGGACATGAAGGTCGTGCTGTTCGACGACTGGGAAGAGCCGGAGCAGCGGCTCAAGGGTACGGCCGCGATCCTGCGCCACCTGGTCGGCATCGCCGACCGCGCCAAGGCGGCGTGATAGGGGGCGACGAAGTCTCGATCTCGTGTCCCGGATGCGGTGCGTCGCGAGCGTCGCTCAGACGCGAAAGCGCATGAGCTCGGGGTCGGGGTCCGCCCCCAGCCCCGGCGTATCGGGCACGTCGACGCCGCCGCTGGTGATCGGCACCGTCTTGTCGTAGGGCATCAGCGCGAGATCGCAGAAGAAACGCTCGAGCGCGCTCTCGCGCTCCTTGGCGGCGAGGACGTGCAGCGTCGCCAGATAACCCGGACCGAAGAACGGCGCATGCGGCACGCAGGTCACGCCGTCGGCTTCGGCCGCGGTAGCGATGCGCCAGAGCGCGGTCAGGCCGCTGATCTTGATCGCGCTCGGCTGCACGTAGTCGACGGCGCCGGCCTCGATCATCTTGCGGAAGTCGAGCGCGCCGCTGGCATTCTCGCCGGCCGCCTGCGGCACGCCGGTCGTCCGCCGCAGCTTCGCCATGGCGGCAAAATCCTCCGGCGGCCAGATCGGCTCCTCGACCCAGAACGGCTTCGAGGGTGCCATCGCCATCGCCGCCGCGGTCGCCGCTTCTGGCAGCCAGGCGCAATTGGTGTCGACCATGATCGGGGTGTCCGCTCCCGCCACCTCGCGCGCGGCCGCGACCGTCTCGGGCGTGCGCTCGTGCAGCTTGATCTCGCGGTAGCCGCGCTCGAGCGCACGCGCCACGTTGCGGCGCACGAGATCGACCGAGCCCTGATATTGCAGCAGCGAGGCATAGGCGTGGACGCGCTGCCGCCGGCGGCCGCCGAGCAGCGCATGGACCGGTACGCCGGCGAGCTTGCCGCGGATGTCCCAGAGCGCGATGTCGAGCCCGCTGATCGCATGGATCACCGGGCCGGCGCGGCCGAGATTGTGCAGCACGCGTTCGAGGCGCGGCGTCAACTCGGCATCGTCGACATCCTGGCCGCGGGCGAGCGGCGAAACCCGGTCGTCGAGCGCCCCCTTCACCGCGGATGCAGCGCCCCAGAAGGCTTCACCCCAGCCGACCACACCGTTGCTCGCGGTGACGCGCACCAGGAACGCGTCCATGGTGGTGCGGGGCCGGCCGGCAAAGATCGGCGGTGGGCCCCAATGGTCGAACGGGATGCTGAGCGGAATTGCCTCGACGCTTTCGATGGTGACCGTCGCCATGATGTCCTGCTCGCTGCTGGTTCTCGCTGCACGTTAGCCGGGCTTGTCGCGGCGCTCCACGTCTTTGATGATGCGGCAGTCATGACAGGCTAGAGGCGATGCGCCGCTCCGAATTGTTGCCAAGAAGCTTGCTGGTCCTCGCGGCGCTTTTCGTCGCCGCTCCGAGCTTTGCCCACACCGGCGACGGGTTCTCGGGTGGTTTCAGCGGCGGCTTCGGGCATCCGATCTTCGGACCGGACCACGTGGCGGCGATGGTGGCGGTCGGACTGTGGGGCGCATTTCTCGGGCCGCCGGCGATCTGGCTGTTGCCGATCGTGTTCCCGCTGGTGATGGCCTTCGGCGGCGTTCTTGCAATCCTCGGCGTTCCGCTTCCCGGGGTCGAGATCGGCATCGCGGTCTCGGCCATCGTGCTCGGCCTGATGGTAGCGCTGGCGGTGCGACCGCCGCTCTCCATCGCCGCCGTGCTGGTCGGCGCATTCGCGATCTTCCACGGTCACGCCCATGGCGCCGAGCTTGCGCCGGGCGTCAATGCGCTCGCCTTTTCGATCGGCTTCGTGGTTGCGACCGGCCTCTTGCATCTCGCCGGCATCAGCTTCGGCCTGCTGGCCCGCTGGCCGGCCGGGCGCATCGCCGTGCGTGCGGCCGGCGGGGCAATCGCGCTCGCCGGCGTCGTCTTCCTGAGTGCGGCCGTATGAGCCGATTTTTTCGGGCGGCCGTCGTCGTTGCGTTCCTTGCGTGGGCCGATCCGGCATTCGCGCATCTGCCGATCGAGGGCATCGGCGGGTTCTATGGCGGGTTGCTGCACCCCATCCTGGTGCCGTCGCATGCGCTGAGCGTTCTGGCGCTCGGCTTGTTCATCGGCCGGCAGTCCGAGCGCCGCGTTGCGTCGTTGATCTTTGCGGCCGCGCTGGTAACAGGCCTCATCGCCATTGCGCTCGCTGTTGAAATGCCGGCGGGCAACATCATGCTCGCGAACACCGCGCTTCTCGGCCTGCTTGTCGCGGCGGCTTTTGCGCCGCTGAAACCGCTCGGATGGCTGTTCGCCGCCATCGCCGGCGCGACGCTCGCCCTCGATTCGCCGCCGCAAGCGGTCTCGGTCGCGGAGGCCAACGTCATGCTCATCGGTACCGCGCTTGGAGCCTGCGTCGCGGTCGCAGCGGTTGCCGAAATCACGAGCTATCTGACCAATGCCTGGCAACAGCTCGCCGTGCGCGTGCTCGCCTCCTGGATCGCGGCGAGCGCGATCATGTTGTTTGCGACAAGCTGGCGGTAAACTCGCTCGGATGCGACCGGACTATTCCGCGGCAACACGCTTGGCGTATTCGTCGGCGGCGCGTTCGATCGCCTGCGCGAGATGCTCGGGCGCCTGCGCGCCTTGCACGGCGACGAGCCCGCCGAAGATGAAGCATGGCACGCCCTCGATGCCGGCCTCCTTGGCGGATTCCGCTTCGCGTTCCACCCGTTCCACGTCCGCATCGCCCGCCAGCCGCGCGCGCACGAGATCGGCGTCCAAGCCGCAATCGGCGGCGGCCTTCACCAGCACGTCGCGGTCGGTGAGATCGCCGCCCTCGGTGAAATAGAGGTCCATCAGCCGTTGCTTCATGCGCGCGGCAGCGCCGATCCCGCCCGCCCACAGGATGAGCCGGTGGCAATCGAGCGTGTTGGGCTGGCGCTCGATCTTGTCGAGCGCGTAGGTCAGCCCTTCGGCAGCGGCAGCCTGCGCGACGCGCTGGGCGATGCTGCGATAGCGCTCGGGCGAGCCGAATTTGGCGCTCAGATAGTCCTCACGGCCCATCCCCTCGCGCGGCACCCAGGGATTGAGGAAATAGGGACGAAAGCGCACCTCGACCGGGATCTCGGGCTTGAGCGCGATCGCCTTCTCGAGCCGCCGTTTGCCGATGAAGCACCAGGGGCAGACGACGTCGGAGACAACATCGATCGGTAGGGCGGTCATGGCCGGCTCCTCTGCGAACGGAGGAGCCTATTCCGGCCGTCACTCGGCGGCAACCTTGGGATAGGTCCCGACCCGCGCCACCAGCGTCGAGAGGTTGTCGCTGGATTTGAGCGTCGCCAGCGTGATCGTCGGCTTGATGGTACGGCGGTCGCGGTTGGGCGACAGCATGGTGTGCTTGAGCACGCTGGCGATCCGGCGCGCGACCACGTGCGCGCTGCGCAGGTCGGTCTCGGTGAAGGCCGCGAGGATCGCGCCGTCCTGCTCCCGGCAGGCGAAATCGATGTTGCGCACCAGCCGGCTGAACAGGCGCGCCGCATCGATATAGGCGCGGCGTTCGGTGACGCCCTCGAACGAGAAGCGCGCGATCGAGAGCGCGCCGCCGCGGTCCTCGGCCTCCTGCACGGCGCGATCGAGGTCGCGCCAGAACGCCGTGCGCTCGAGCAGGCCGGTGTCGGGATCGATGACGCCTTCGGTCTCGAGCGATTTCAGCGTCCGCTTGAGACGCGCCTCGAACGCCTGCAGGCACACGAACGGCAGCAGCCGGTCGACCAGGCGGACGGCGTCGCCCTCGAGGTGGATGAGATTGGGCAACCGCTCGTCATCCACGCCGGCATTGTTGAGCACCCCGACCGGCAAGTCGCGGAAGCGCGCGTCCTCGGCGAGCACGATGAGCAGCGCCTCGACCACGCGCGGACCCAGCCCATCGCCGATGACCACGCCGTCGATATCGCGGGCGTTGAGATAGCGCGCGGCGGCCTCGACGCTGAGCGTGCCGATGAGGCCGACGCGCTCGCCGATGGCCACCGACAGTGCCGGATAGGAGCCGCCGCGTCCGACGCAGAGCACGGTCGCGTCGTCGAGCAGATTGAGCGGCGACGGCGACGGGGTCGTGACTTTCGCCTCGCTGCTGCGGGCGCGCCGTAGCACGGTCGCGTGCAGCGACCGCACGCGCAGCGCCGAGCGCACGCGCGCCAGCACCCGGTCGAACGGGTCGTCGGCCGCGGCCGACAGCGCGAATGGGACCGACAGCACGCTGTCCGCGTTCACCCGTGCCAGCACCGGCATGACCGGGCCGCGGCGGGTCTCGATGCATTGGGTCAGCGCCCGCACCAGCCGCGGGCTCGGTGCGGCATCCGGATCGCCGAGGACGAGCGCGGCCGGCTGAATTTCGGCGATGGCGGTGGGCGCGTCGGCCCAGCCGGTCTCGACGATCGGAAAGGCGCCGGCTTTGCCGAGCGCATCGAGCAAATCGGCCGCCGAGTGCTCGGCGACCACGACCATCGGACCCAGGAGCGCCATGAGGACAAGCCGGTTGCAGTGGCGGACCCATCACCCTAGGCGAACGCTGTTAATGGTCGGTCAACAAAAGCAGCGCGTCCCGGATGCGTTCGGGACACACATACTCATGCCGCAGGCCGCGGGCGGTCGCGAAACGCGCCCACCAGCAGCGGGTTGGCGCCGAGCTTGGTGAGCGACTGCTGGACGAGATCGCGGTCGGCGGCGGTGCCGGCCAGCCGATGGCCGGCGAGTGCGTCGGGCAGCACCGCCAGCGATCCGGCGCCGTTCTCGGGGCGCGCCACCAGATCCTGCAACTCGCGCACCACCAAGCGATAGCCGCCGAAGCTCACGATGCCGGGCGGCGGCCCGGTCACGATCATGGCGGGGCTGTCGGTGTGGCACGCATAGCCGGTGTCGACGAAGCCGCTGGCGGCAACCTTGAAATACGGCAACCCGCTGCGCTCCGCGCCCGGCGGGAAGGCGGCGCGCGGGACCATCGGACCGCGCAGCGCCACCGTGCCGTTCGATGTCGCTGCGATCTCGCCGGCAACGATGGCGCCCTTCGGCCCGCGCGGGGCGAACACGACGCCGAACGGGATGGCGACCGGCTTGCCGCCTGCCGCCCGGCAGGCGGCGACGATGCCTGCTTCCCCGAACACATATGCGTCGATCATGCGGGTCTTGGGGTCGCGCCAGGGCAGCGCGCGCGCGACACGTTCGGGCGCGCGCCAGACGCCGATGACATTGGTGAGGCCATCGCGGCCGGCGAGATGTCCGGTTTCCGCAAGCTGTGCCACCAGTGGCCCCGGAACGATCACCGTGTCGCAGTGTAGCGTCCGGCGTTGAGCGAGGAACGTCTCGGGATCGAACGGCTGGTGCAGCGCCAGCGTCCCGCCGAGCAGGAGCCACGGCAGCATCGTGACGGCGAGCCCCGCGAACGACGACATGGTCATGGTCGACAGCAGCACCGCGTCTTGTGCGAGCCGGCTCTCGAGCAGCACGGCAAGCCCGCCGGCGATCAGCTCAGCGTGGCTGCGCCCGACCGGGAAGAGACCCGCGGCCGACACGTCCCAGGTGATGACCGCGAGATGCGCGCCGGCGTCTCCGGCGCGGTCGTGTTCGAGCGAAGGTATCGGGTCGAGCTTGACCGCCGTGAACAGATCGTCGAACGGGACCAGCCCGTCGGGCGCATTGCGCCCGAAGCCGCAGACATAACGGACCGGAAAGATCTCGGCGGCGATCTGCATGGCGAGGTCGTAGTGATCGACCGTGCCGATGCGCCCGCTCACGATCAGCGCGTTGGCGCCCACGCGGCCGAGCGCGGCGACGTATTCGGCGCGCCGCCACAGCAGCGGCAGCGGCATGGCGATCAGCCCGGCGCGCAGCACCCCGAGCAGCGCGAGCACGCCTTCGACCGTATTGGCGACCTGGATACCGACGATGGCGTCGGCATGCAGTCCCATTCGCCGCAGCCGTCCGGCGATGGCCGAGACCATGCGATCGGTTTGCGCATAGCTGAGGCGGCGCGGTTTGCCGTCGGAGAAGCTCTCGCGGTTCGGCGGGTCGATGAGTGCGATGTCGTTGGGACGCCGCTGCGCCGCCCGGCGCAACAGCTCGTCGAGGGTGGCGCGCGCGCCGATGCGGGGCGCCGGTCGGCCGCGGGGATCGTTGAGGATCACGGAAGGGACCTCATTGGCTCTTCGGCTCGCGCCACCAGGTTTCGGGAAGATAGCCGTAGATCGAAGTGTTCGCCGGACGCCCGACCGTGGTCCAGCGGGCGATCCACTGCGCCGGAAGATGGAACAGCGGAACGACGTAGATGCCCGAGATCATCACCCGATCGAGCGCGCGCACCGCCGAGACGAAGTCCGCCTGGCTTTCCGCTTTGAGCAGCGCGGCGATCATGGCGTCGACGGCGGCGCTCTTGACGCCCATATAGTTGCGGGTGCCGGGCGCATCGGCGGCGGCCGAGCCCCAGTAGAACGCCTGCTCGTTGCCGGGCGACAGCGACTGATCCCAGCGGTTCTCGATCATGTCGAAATCGTAGGCGAGCTTGCGGCCGTCGTACTGAACCGCGTCGACGGACCGCACCCGCGCGGCGATCCCAGCGCGCTTGAGGCTCTGCGCGAACAACAGCGCCAGCCGCTCGTCGTCCCGCGACGCCACCATGATCTCGAACGTGAACGGCCGCCCGCTCCGCCGCTCGATCAGCTCGGTGCCGCGCAGCTCGTAGCCCGCCGCCGCGAACAGATCGAGCGCGCGCCGCAGCGTCGCACGGTCACGCCCCGAGCCGTCGCTGACCGGCGGCGACCAGGTGCCGTCGAGCACGTCGGCGCGCACCGCATCGGCGAAAGGCGCGAGCAGCGCGCGCTCGCGCGCATCGGCCGGACGGCCATGCGAGGAGAGCTCCGAGCCTTCGAAATAGCTCGCGGTCCGGCGGTAGAGATCGAAGAAATAGCCGTGGTTGACCCACTCGAAATCGAACAGCAGCGAGATCGCCTCGCGCACGCGGATATCCGAGAACACCGCGCGCCGCGTGTTGAAGACGTAGAAGGAGCTCGGCTTCGGCAGGCCGGTCGCCAGCGCCTCCTTGAGCACACGGCCTTCGCGCAAGGCGGGAAAATCGTAGCCGGTTTGCCAGCGGGTCGGATCGTGCTCGTTGCGCACGTCGTAGAGGCCGCGCTTGAACGCCTCGAGATGCGAATTGGCGTCGCGGTAGAAGTCGAACTTGATTTCGTCGAAGTTCCAGAACCCGCGGCTGATCGCGAGATCGCGCCCCCAATAGGCCGGGTTGCGCTTGAGCGTCACGCTCTTGCCCGGATCGACCGCGCCGACGACATAAGGCCCGCTGCCGAGCGGCGCCTCGAAGCTCGTCTCCTCGAACGTCTCGGGCTTGACCGCGTGCTTGGCGAGCACCGGCATCAGCCCGAGGATCAGCGGCAGCTCGCGGTCATTGCTGCCGGCGAGATCGAAGCGCACCGCGCGTTCGCCGACCGCCTCGGCCTTGGCCACCTTGGTGTAATAGGTGCGGTGGTTGGGCCGGCCTTTGTCGCGCAGTAGCTGCCAGGAGAAGATCACGTCCGCGGCCGTCACCGGCTTGCCGTCGGAAAAGCGCGCCGCGGGATCGAGCGTGAAGGTAACGTGGCTGCGCTCGGCGTCGGTCTCGACCGAGCGGGCGATCAGCCCGTAGAGCGTGAACGGCTCGTCGTATCCGCGTGCCATCAGGCTCTCGACCACGTAGCCGCGAACCGACTGCAGCGCGATGCCCTTGACGATCAAGGGATTGAGGCTGTCGAAGGTGCCGAGGACGCCGTGGACCAGGCGGCCGCCCTTGGGCGCAGCCGGATCGGCGTATCGCACCCCGGTGAATCCCTCGGGCATCGCCGGCTCGCCATGCATGGCGATGGCGTGCCGCGGCTCGGCGGCTTCGGCGACGCCGGCGTTGCAAAGCGCGATCGCGCCGAGCAGCACGACGAGCGACGGTGCGTGCCGGCGCCGCGTGGATCGGTGGAGGGGTTTCGCTGCGGTCACAGTGGCAAATCGCTTCGGGATTCTGGCCGAGGGCGGTTTTCCCGAGGAATCGGGCAACCTTGGGCCGATCGGCGCGCTTTCAAAAGCCGAGCGCCGACGTTATCACCAATAATCCGTCATAACGGCAGCAGGCCTTGAGGCTTTATGGAGCGCCTGATTTTGGCTATCCGAGGGAGAGACAACGTCACGCTGTTGCCGTATTTGGTGCCGAAACCCTAAGTAGGGGCGACCGTTCTATCCGGCCGGGGCGCTGTCAGAACGGTTAGCAAGAGGATCTGTCTCATGGATCACCGGATCGTATCCGCGCCGGCACGGCCGGTCGCACGTGCGTTTGCCGTTGCGACGGCAGCCGCCTTGCTCAC
>WNGB01001813.1_pt1 | contig 35806 bp, 33 predicted proteins | sample 5400681 | NCBI WGS metagenome assembly WNGB01 (sample SAMN13153367, study PRJNA577476) | soil metagenome | isolation source: 115 cm soil or saprolite under grassland replicate 2 | place: USA:California | collected 2016-06-15 | reverse complement strand
ATGTAGAGCCGCGCACGCCGGGTATCGTCCACGACCCGTTCGTCGTGGATCGTCCAGCGCGTCAGCTCCGTTGGTTGACCATCCACCACGTGCCGACACTATCCGAGCGATCCCGCAGGTCCCGTCACGGCCAACCTGGCCGTTTTCGTGGGGGACTGCTGACGTCATAGGACAGGCCCTTGAGGTGGACGTCCTCAGGTACGCGCTCCGCCAGGCGCTCAAGCTCCATCACGTACTTGATGGCGCGGCGCTCGGTCTCGCTGTTGGCCATCGCCGGACCCCCTGCGCCAATTTCCGTTGATGAGCATCGTCGGTCTTGCCCGTCCAGTCCGCAACGCCGATGCCGTACGGCACCGGCTGTGGATCGATTCGCACACTGCCAGGACTGGTCTCACCGGTGGCCGGGGCAAGGACGGCGGCGAACAGGGCCCCGGCCGCCATATTCCCCCGCGACTCGCCGCTGTTCCCCCTATATGATTGTCAAATGATCGTACCGCCTTCTAGTGATGATAACCTCATGTTCGTTCGTGATCAATTAGGCATTGCCTGTCTGGCATGGGTTGTGGGCGATATAGCGCAAAGCCCAAGCGAAAAACAGGCGGCGACCATAGACGTCCTAGCAAGTCAAATTCGTGATGCGATAGGGACTCGGCCAGATCTCCCCCTATCGCTTGTCGTGTCTCATATGGCCTCGTCATTCATTCCAGCCATAGGAAATACGCTACTAAATCAACTAAAGGAAGAGACATCACCATACCAAGAGCCGTTGCCGCATACTGACGACAACACGCTGAATGCTTTGCGCGCCTTGGCGCGCGCTGTGTACTGCCAACTCTTGTTGCCATCCGAGGATATACCGGGACTTCGGGTGGATCCACGGTTGCCCGAGTTCAAATCCTTGTTGCCAATAATCAGACACGATGACACTCTTCCATCCTCGACGGGTTCTTTGAAAGGCATTTGGTTGAGACGCTTCTGTTGTGTGCGTGGGAGTATGGAAAGCTCACGAATAGCGTACCTACCATCGTTGACCTCTTTGAACATCTGGAGGTGGCGCTCCAACAGGCCCGGGACGCTTTTGCCGGCAAGGTGGTCAATGCCGTGAGCCTGGCTTCGCTGAGCGGTGTGGTGCTGCCCGACGGGACAGCGTTCGACACTCCCTGGGGTCGGATCCGTGCGGCACGCCAGTCAGACTATCCAGGCGCTGTCCGCTTCTTGCGTGATCATAGGACGACAGGGGGTCATGCAGGTGAGCAGGTCACTATTTCGGATGCTGGTGAGGTCATCGTCGAAGTATCCACGCCCTTGCAGATTGATTTCAAGAAGCAAGAAACTGGCTACAATATGACTACCAGACCTAAGCAAAATGTTGAGGCACGCATCTTAGAGGCTCGGCTTGCACTCTTACTCAGTTCAAGCAAGGACTATCCTCTTGTGGTACTTTCTGTGTGGCACCGGATGATTGATCCCGTCATTGCGGGAGGCCGTCTTCTGTCATGGGCAAACCCAGAGGGGTTTGCACCAAGAACGCCGACAGCGCTCAGCGCTGAGGACATCGATGCATGGAAAAGCTGGATTCGAACAATTGATGGCATCAATTTAGGCAAGCTTGGCGTGGCACCCGCCCGTTTGTTGCGTGCAGTTGCAGAGCGAAGGGATAGAGAAGACGCTCTAGTTGATGCGGTAATCGCGTGGGAGGCGCTTTTTGGCGCCGACCAAGAGATTTCGTTCAAGATTTCAAGCTCAATCGCTCGATTACTAAGGTCTACTCCTTCCGATCGGAAGACTCTTCGGAAGCGAGCCAGTGAAATCTATGGACTTCGAAGCAAAGTCGTCCACGGCGCGAACGTCAATCGGGAGGATGTGGAAAACGCGAGCCTTGAGGCGATCACGATAGGAACGGAGATCTTAAGAACGATGATTAAGGATCGACCGGAACTTGTCGCGATGAGCCCCGGAGAGCGAATAGTCGCGATTCTTATGGAGTAGAGCCTCAGTGGCCACCTTGGGATGGCTCCGTCCGCACCTTCCCACGTTGAAGCTTGTCGCGTGGACCTTGCCATCCCGGAGGCTGCCCGCCCGGCGAGGGCAAATCCGGTCTGAGTCGGAAGTCCCGGCACCGCCTCCCCGGGACGCTTCTGCCGTTGGTGCCGTTGCGCCGCCGGCGGGGCTGGCAACCACCGGGCGCCGGGAGCGTCAAACGGGAGGCGCCCGGCGGCGGGCCGTGGCCCGGCCCCCTTATCGGCGGCGCATGCGGCCCGCTCCGCGGGCCGCCTTGACCCTCGTATAGATGTTTGTAACCACGCCCAGGACACCAAGGGATCGGAACATCCGGTGATTCAGGCGGCGTCGCCGGGGATGACGCGGGACTGTCGCTGTGCGCGTCGTATGGCGTCGACCAGGGCGCGTTCAGCGTAGGACAGGCCGGAGCGGAGGAACGTCCATTCGGTGTCAATGATGACTTGACGGCCGTCGAGCGAAGGGAGGCCGTGCCGTGCTCGGCGCTCCTCGGGCGCGACGTGCCTTTCTCTGGCCGCGGAGTGCGCCGAACGTCGTGGAGTAGCGCTGGCTCTTGGTGGTGCAGTGGCCCCGGTAGCCGACGTGCGCTAGAAGCCCATCTTCTTGCAGGCGGGTAGCTCCGCCAGAGCGAAGCAGGTCCGGATCATCCGTGCGGCGTGCTCCGGCAGTCGGAGATAGTCCACATCGGAGACCCGCTTGATGCGGCACGGCGTACTGCCTGCTGTCTCGGCCGCCTTCGTGGCGTACTTGGCGATGTAGCCGGCCACTGCTCGTACCGACAGACCTTCGGCGGCAGTGGCCGTATCGGCGTAGATGACCTGCGTGTCCAGGCGGCTGCCGAACCTCAGAGTGCGGGTGCGTTCTCGGTCGTACGGATCCAGAACCTCGATCGCCACGGCTGCCACGGCTCGGCGAAGCGCCGCATCGAGCAGGTCCACAGTGGCCCAGTCCGGTGGCGGGGTCGTCGGCCCCTCGCGGCCGTCAACGCGCACGACCGCGTGGAAATGCACTACGCCTCGGGCCTGGTACTCGGCGACCTTCACGAACGACGCCCGTGCCACGCGCTTCGATGCCGCCCGACTCAGTCCGACCGCCTTGGCCAGTTCCCGGCCGAAGTAGATGGACAGGCGACGCCACAAGAGTCCGGCGTGGGCGTTGAACAGCACGGCGCCGACGTAGTCGTAACAGTCGAAGCACAGCGCCTGGCCCACACGCGGATCGTCCTGGGGCGTGGCGCTCGTTGCACGCCAGAGCCATCCCGTGCGGGCACACCGGCGTCACGCCGGACCTGGCATCGAATCGACAGGCCGTCCTTGCCGGTCTCTTTGTGGCGGGCATGTACTGCACCGAACGATCCCGCTCGTCGTCACCACGGAGGAGTACGTACGAAGCCAACATGCCAGGGCCGCCTTGCCCCCGTTGACGCTGCTGGAGACCGATTCCGTCACCGTGGCCGTGCCCCTGTCGTGGGCGCCGCCGCCGGCCGGCCCGATCGGCGTGGAGCGCCTGCCGGCCGTGCCGCGGATGGCCTGCTCCGTCCACAATGGAGGGTACGGAGGCCTGCCGGCCCGGTTGCAGCAGATGCTGCTGTGGTTGGAGCGTACCGGGCACGAGCCGTCCGGCCCGATCCGCGAGGTGTACCTGCGCTTCGGCGCCGAACCCGAGCTTGAGCTGCCACCGGTGTACCTGGCCGACAAGACCAGCGACCTGGTGACCGAGCTTCAGGTTCCGGTCAGCTGATCCGGTACCCCACCAGCGGGATCACCTCAGGGTCGACGTCGTCGACCGTGTCCGCCGGCTCGAGCCGGAACCCGAAGAACGCGTACAGCGCCTCCTCGCCGAGCGCCACCGGATCAGGCTCGCGCTTGCCCGAACGGAACGGCGCCTCGAACGGCAACGGGTCGCCCAGGTCCTCGTAGACCCGCCGCGGCGAGACGCTCAACGACCGGACCAGGTTGCCGTCGCACCACACCGCGAAGGCACACCATTTCGTGGCGAGGTCCAGCGAGTGCAGGTATGTGTGGGGCCGCTGCGGTGACCGGCGTCCATTGACGGCCTCCGAGGGCCGCTCACCCATGAGCAACCACGAGCAGACCAGGTCCAGATCGGGAAAGCAGCCCACGTACGCCATGCCGTCGGCCGGATCGAGGCTGTCCGCGAGTAGAGCGTCACCGGCCCCGTCGATCTGCGCCTCGGGGAACGTCTTGCGGACCAGCTCCATGGTCCCCGTCCGGTCGAGCACTGGTGCCGCGCGCAGCACATGCGGGACGTCAACCACGCCGTACGCCATGATCGCGCTTCTGGTCGCCACGCCTCGCCGCCCTTCGCCGAACCCCCTGTTCGACCATTGTCAGGGCAGCGGCGGCGGCCCGCTCGTCAAGCAGCGCCCGGCTCAGGGCCGGTTGATGGCGAACGCCACGTTGACGAGCACGATGCCGATCCAGGCGATCATCGCCACGACCACGCCGCCCAGCCCACCGAACTCGGTGGCGACGCCGGTAATGGGTACCGCCATCACGATCGAGCCCATCGCCAGCCAGAACCGGGGAGCGGAGCTCCGGCCCCGAGGTGCCTGGCCCTGGAAGCCCCAGCCGCGGGCGGCCGCATGCTGGGCGATCCGCTGGTCGACTCGCAGATCGATGGCGTGACCAGTGCGCTCCAGGAAGGCGGCTATCACGACCGGCTCGGCGTCCGGGCCGAGCTCGCGCCGGGCCGATAGGACGCCCGCGAGGTAGTCCGGATCGATGTCCAGCGGCCGGGTCGGCTGTGGTCGCGTCGTGGCGTTGTCAGATGACACGGGCTGCTCCTCCTTCGACCGTCGTACCTCGATGTTGCGCCACACGGCGACCGCCGCGGATCCGGGAACGACCCGCGAAAGCGCAGCGCGTCACCCGGAGTGGACCATCAGGGACCACCCCGACACCGGTCCGGGCTCCCCGCCTCCAGTCAAGATCGCTGTTTGTGGACAGGATGTGCAGTCACACTGCATGATCTGTCCACAGACAGCGATCTTGGCAGCCGCCCGCCCGACCGCCGACCGCCACCCGCCCGACCGCCGACCGCCGCCCGCCGCCCGCCGCGGAGCAGCTTACGGCGTGAGCCGGTGCAGGTCGCGCGGGAACGCGGTGACCTCGCGGACGTTGGCCACACCGAGCAGCCGCGCCACGAACCGTTCCAGCCCGATCGCGAAGCCGCCGTGCGGCGGCATCCCGTACCGGAAGGTGTCCACATAGGACCGGTAGGGCTCGACCGGCTCATCCCGCGCGGACAGCGCCGCCAGGTAGTCGCCGTACCGGTGCAGCCGCTGCCCGCCGGTCACCAGCTCGACCCCCCGGAAGATCAGGTCGAAGCTGTTGGAGTACGCCGGGTTGCCCGGCTCGGGATGCGTGTAAAACGGCCGCTTGGCCATCGGGTACCCGGTCACGAAGAGGAAGTCGCTGCCGTGCTCGCGCCGGCCCCACTCCCCCAGCCAGCGCTCGTGTGCCGGTGCGAGGTCCAGCTCGGCGGACAGGTCCTCGCCCAGCGCCCGCCCAACCATCTCGACCGCCTCGGCGAAGTGCAGCACCGGCACGTGCGACGGGATCTCGGGCGGCACGACCCCCAGCTGCGCCAGGTCGGCGCCGGCTCGCGACGAGACCGCCGCGAGCATGCCCGCGACCGCCTCACGAAGCACCGCCATCACGTCGCGGTGGTCGGCCACGAACCCCAGCTCGGCGTCGAGCGAGGTGAACTGCGCCAGGTGCCGCCCGGTGTCGTGCGGCTCGGCCCGAAACGCCGGGCCGACCTCGAAGACCCGTTCCAGGACGCCCACCATCATCTGCTTGTAGAGCTGAGGACTCTGGGCCAGGTACGCCGGCCGGCCGAAGTAGTCGATGCCGAAGACGTTCACCCCGCTCTCGGTGGCCGAGGCCACGATCTTCGGGGTGTGGATCTCGGTGAAGCCAAGCTGTTCGAGGGTGGCGCGGAAGCCGGCGACCGCCGCCGCGCCGATGCGCAGCGCCGCCCGGCGCGCCGGATGGCGCAGCGCCACGGCGGCGTGGTCGAGCAGCGTCGGTAGCGCGGCCGACAGCTGCGGCCGGAACAGCTCGACCGGCGTCGCCTCGGCGGGGTCGGACAGCGCCTCGATGACCGGCTCGGTCACCTCGACACCGCCCGGTGCCGCCGGGTTGGCGGTCGCCGTACCGGTTACGGCCACCACGCTCTCCTCCGGCAGGGCCTCGACGGTCGCCCGTACGCCCGGAGCGTCGACAACGACCTGCGCGAGCCCGGCGGCGTCGCGCACGATCAGGAACGCGACCGACTTGAGCAGCCGGCGCCGGTGCACCCAGCCAGCGACCGTCACGGTTTCGCCGCGCCGGCCGGGCAGCTCAGAAGAAAGGATCCGCTTCATCGGCACACACCTCCCTGTGGGTAATCCCCAAGGGGTGTGGGCGAGCGGGGTCTCGCGGTGCCACCACACCTTCACCGCGCCGACCGGCGCGGCCTCATTGCATGACGCCGTACGGCGTTCAGCCGGCGTCACCCGGCTCCGTGACGGTCGTCACCGGCCAGCGTACCTGCGAACCGGCCTGCGGCAGCGCGGTTTTCCGCGGCACCGGGCTAGGCTGACAGCGTGACCGCCGTTGTCCCGGAAGGCCGTCGGCTGCTGCGCATCGAGGCGCGCAACGCGACGACCCCGATCGAGCGCAAGCCACCGTGGATCAAGGTAACGGCGCGGATGGGACCGCAGTACGCCCAGCTGCGCAACCTGGTCCAGCGCGAAGGGCTGCACACGGTGTGCCAGGAGGCGGGCTGCCCGAACATCTACGAGTGCTGGGAGGACCGGGAGGCCACGTTCCTCATCGGCGGCGACCGGTGCACCCGGCGGTGTGACTTCTGCCAGATCGACACCGGGCGGCCGGCTGAGTTCGACGCCGACGAGCCGCGGCGGGTGGCCGACTCGGTGGCGGCGATGGGGCTGCGCTACGCCACGGTGACCGGGGTGGCCCGCGACGACCTGCCCGACGGCGGGGCATGGCTGTACGCCGATACCGTGCGCCAGATCCATGGCCGGCTGCCCGGTTGCGGGGTTGAGCTGTTGATCCCGGACTTCAACGGCGAGCCGGCCCTCCTCGACCAGGTGTTCGACGCGGCCCCCGAAGTGTTGGCGCACAACGTGGAGACGGTGCCGCGCATCTTCCGGCGGATCCGGCCGGCGTTCGACTACGCCCGTTCGCTGGCGGTGCTGACCCGGGCCCGGGGCGCCGGGCTGGTCACCAAGTCCAACCTGATCCTGGGCCTCGGCGAGACGCGCGACGAGGTGTCGCAGGCGCTACACGACCTGCATGACGCCGGGTGCGAGCTGGTGACGATCACGCAGTACCTGCGGCCATCCCCGCGGCATCACCCGGTCGAGCGGTGGGTCCACCCGGAGGAGTTCGTCGACCTGCGCGCCGAGGCCGAGGCGATCGGCTTCGTCGGCGTGCTCAGCGGTCCCCTGGTGCGCTCCTCCTACCGCGCCGGGCGCCTCTACCACCAAGCCATGGCCGCGCGCCAGGCGGCCAACGAGCCGCGCAGGGCGTAGCGTCACGGCCCATGACGTCCGTTGCGCTCGCCGATGAGCTGCTGCTGCTGGCGTACGACGACGAAACCGGCCGGTCATCCGTCTCGCACATCGCGCTCGACCTCGGCATGGCCGCCGCGGTCCTCGTCGACCTCGTGCTGCACGGCCGCGTCGAGGTCACCAACCGGACGGTGCAGGCGATCGACACGAGGCCCACCGGTCACGACACGGCCGACAAGGTTCTCATGCGGATCGCCGGCGAGGAGGCGCACTCGGTCGCGTCGTGGCTGCAGCGCATGCGCCACCGGCTGCGCGAACACCTGCTCGCGAGCCTGCTCTCCCGCGGCATCGTGCGCGATCAGGACGAGACAGTCTGGGACTTCATCCACCTCCATCGCTACCCGATGGTCGACCCGACGGCCGAACGCGACACCCGCGCGCGCCTGGCTCAGGCGCTGACCGGCAACTCGGTACCGGACGAGCGGACCGCCGCGCTCGCCACGCTCGTCGCCGCGGTACGGATGGAGCCGACCCTGGGACTGTCCGGTGACGCGGTGGCCGAGGCGCACAAGCGTCTTGAGGAGATCGCGGGCGGTGCCGGGTTCGCGGCGGGCACGATCCTGGAAGAGTCGACCGTACGGCCTTCGGTCGCCTTCGTGATCGGCGAGCTGCAGCGGGCCGTCGCCACCGCCTGCGGCCCCGCCAAGGGTTAGCCCGGCTCGGTCGCCAGCTCCGGCCCGGCCATCCGGCGCTGGTGCGCTGCCCGCGCGCGGCGCACCGCGGCGGCCTCGAAGGCGTTGAGCGCCACCGTGATGACGACCAGCGCCAGCAGCACGACCAGCGCCGGCAGGACGGGGCTGGCGGGCAGCACCGCCAGGCACAGGGCGGCGGCAGCCAGCCGGCCCCACCCGATGCGGCGGAACATCCGCCACCGGGTGTACCCGAACGTGGCGAGGTACAGCGCGCACCCACCGAGCAGCAGCCCGGCGACGTCCAGGTGCAGCGGAGCGGTCGGATGGTGCACCGCCTCGGCCAGCCCGACAGCCACCGCGATGACGGCGCCGATGAGGCTCAGATGGCCGTACGCAAGCACCTGCCGGATGATGTCGGTCTGGATCTGCGCGACGCTGAGCGCGTACTGGACGGCGTTGGCGGCGAACGCGAAGTACACCCACCAGAGCGCGCACGCCAGCGTGAACGCCGCCGCGACGGCGGCCAGGCGGGCCGGGCTCATCGGGTCTGGCGCGGCGGCGATGCCGACCGCGACGATGGACTCGCCCAGCGCGATGATCAGGAACAGGCCGAAGCGCTCAGGGAGGTGGTCGGCGTTGAAGTGGATGAGCGCCAGCCGGCTGCGCAGCAGCCTCGGTACGGACAGGTCGGTCAGCGCCGCGAGCGCCCACAGGGCCAACCGCCAGCCGCCGTGCAGCAGGCCACCGACGACCAGCAAGGGACCGGTGACCGCCGCCGCGACGCTGAAGGCGTTGACGGTGATCCTGCCGCCGCGAAACACCAGCGCCGCGAGCAGCAGCCGGATAGCGAAGTAGCTGACGCCGTAGAGCAGGCCCCGCTCGCCGTACACATCGCGCACCGCGAGCGCCATGAACAGGCTGAACAGACCCACGGCGAAGATGCCCACGCGGTCGACGGGGTTGTCCACGTCATGGGTGTTGGCGTGTACCGATGTGCCGACCCACGCCCACCAGATGGGTACGAACACCACGAGCGCGCGCAGCACGCCGGCCCAGCCGTGGTCGTGGTGCAGCAGGCCGGAAACCTCGGTCACCGCGAAGACGAAGACCAGGTCGAAGAAGAGCTCCGCCCAGGTGACCCGCTTCTCCCCGGTCGCCGGCTCGGCCATCGTTGCCTCCCACCCGTTCGCGCTCGCCCGCGGCAAGACGATATCCACGACTGGTGACCACGACCACTAGACTTGGCCCCATGCCCAAGCCTGCACCTGCCGAGAAGCTGACCTATCTTCAGAAGCTGCGCGGGACCGGACGGTCGTTCGTCGAGATCGCCAGAGAGGACCGGTTGTTCCTCCCGCTGGTGCTGGTGGCGGTGCTCATCCCGCTGGCAGCGACCGGGATCGCCATCGCGCTCGGGCTGAGCTGGCTGTACCTGCCGATGGGCGTGATGCTCGCGCTTCTCGGCGTGCTGATCGTGCTCAAGGTGCGGGCCGAGAAGGTGATGGTGCGGCGGGCCGAGAAGCAGCCGGGCGGCGTGGCGGCGATCGTGGAGCTGATGCGCGGCGACTGGCGGGTCACCCCGGCGGTCTCGGCGACCACCGACATGGACATGGTCCACCTCGTCGTCGGCCGGCCGGGAGTCATCCTGCTCGGCGAAGGCGACGCGCAGCGGGTACGCGGCCTGATCGCCCAGGAGAAGCGGCGGCTGGCCAAGGTGATCGGCAGCGCCGACATGCGCGACTTCGTCGTCGGCAAGGGCAAGGGCGAGGTGCCAATGGCCAAGCTGCGGATGACGCTGATGAAGCTGCCCCGGACGAGCACCGGCAAAGACGTCAACGCGCTGGACAAGCGGCTGAAGGCGCTCACCGCCCGGCCCCAGCTACCGAAGGGCGCGATCCCGAAGAGCATGCGCCCGCCCAAGGGCGCCTTCCGCGCCACCCGCGGCCGCTAGCTCGCCTCGTTCGCCTCGTTCGCCTCGTTCGCCTCGTTCGCGTCGTTCGGCTCGCTGGCCTCGGCCGAGAGCATCACCGAGCCGGCCGCCCGATCGTGCCAGCCGCGGCGCTGTCCATCCATGAGCAGGCCGGGGACCACCAAGATGAGGAGCAGGCCGCGCAGCGCAGCCCGGGGTACCCCGATGACGCCGCCGTCGCGCATCGAGGCGCACCGGATCCCGGTGACCCGCATGCCGGGGGTCTGGCCGAACAGGCCGAGGAAGAAGGCGTACTCGACGACGAGGATCAGCGACGGGATCAGCGGCTGCCAGGCCGGCCCCGCCAGGCGTACGAAGAAACGGGCGATCAGCAGGCACAAGATCCAGTCGATAAGCAGCGCCGCGAACCGCCGGCCCAGGCTCGCTAACCGGATGTCGTCGACGGGCTGATCTGCCACGAGAGCTTACGCTAGCGGGGCCTGGGCGTACGCTGTCGGGCGGGACGGGCCGCGACCGGCGATCAAGGCCCGAAACAACGTCGAAACAATCGAGACACGACCGGGCAACGCCGCGGTCATACCGTCGCGACCACGACCTACCTGCCACGAACCTGCAGCCTGGAGGCCCTGTTGTTCGCCAACCCCGAGGAGTTTCTCCGTTATCTGAAAGACGAGGAGGTCTACTCCGTCGACGTACGCTTCTGTGACCTGCTCGGTGTCATGCAGCACTTCAGTGTGCCGGTCGAGTCGTTCAGCGAGTCGACCGTCTCCGAGGGTGTCGCCTTCGACGGCTCCTCGATTCGTGGCTTCCAGCAGATCCACGAGTCCGACATGCTGCTGCTGCCGGACGTGTCGACGGCGTTCGTGGACCCATTCCGCAAGGTGAAGACGGTCGCGCTGAACTTCTTCATCCACGACCCGTTCACCCTGGAGGCCTACAGCCGCGACCCGCGCAACGTCGCCAGGAAGGCCGAGGCCTACCTCGCCGCGAGCGGCATCGCCGACACGGCGTACTTCGGGCCCGAGGCGGAGTTCTACGTCTTCGACTCGATCCGTCACGAGACCAGCGCGAACCGGGGCTACTACTACATCGACTCGGTTGAGGGCTGGTGGAACACCGGCCTTGACGAGGAGGGTGGCAACCGCGGGTACAAGACCCCGTACAAGGCCGGCTACTTCCCGGTGCCGCCGACCGACCACTACGCCGACCTGCGCGACCAGATGGTGCGCCACATGGTCGACGCCGGGCTCATCGTGGAGAAGGCTCACCACGAGGTCGGCACCGCCGGCCAGGCTGAGATCAACTTCAACTTCTCGACGCTGCTGCACTGCGCCGACAACCTGCAGCTGTACAAGTACATCATCAAGAACACCGCGTGGGCGAACGGCAAGACCGCGACGTTCATGCCCAAGCCGCTCTTCGGCGACAACGGCTCTGGCATGCACACCCACCAGAGCCTGTGGCTGAACGGCGAGCCGCTGTTCTACGACGAGACCGGTTACGCCGGGCTGTCCGACATCGCCCGCTGGTACATCGGCGGCCTGCTGCACCATGCGCCGAGCCTATGCGCCTTCACCTGCCCGACCGTCAACTCCTTCCGCCGGCTGGTGCCCGGCTTCGAGGCGCCGGTCAACCTGGTGTACTCGCAGCGCAACCGCTCGGCCTGCGCCCGGATCCCGGTGACCGGCACCAGCGCCAAGGCCAAGCGCGTGGAGTTCCGGGTGCCCGACCCGTCGTGCAACCCGTACCTGGCGTTCTCGGCGATGATGATGGCCGGCCTCGACGGCATCAAGAACAAGCTGGAGCCGGCCGAGCCGATCGACAAGGACCTCTACGACCTGCCGCCGGAGGAGTTCGCGAGCGTCAAGCAGACGCCGGGTTCGCTGCCGGAGGTGCTCGAGGCGCTGGAGGCCGACTACAACTACCTGCTCGAAGGCGGTGTGTTCACCCCGGACCTCATCGAGACCTGGGTGACCTGGAAGCGGGACAACGAGATCGACCCGATCCGCCTGCGTCCCACCCCGCACGAGTTCGCCATGTACTACGACGTCTGAGATCGCGACCCTCTGAACTGCTGAGGCCGGGCCGTCGACCGCACCAAGCGAGCGGTCGACGGCCCGCCTGTTCCGCGCCCAGGCGTACGTCCACTCGGGGGCGCTTTCTGGGAGGCTCACGGGTACGGTCGGGAGTATGGCGAGCGCCGGGTAGCGGCCGGCACACCGCCGGCTGGTTACTCCGGGAAGGTTCCCCGCTATGACGCGCGACGACGTAGGCGTCCCCGCCGGCAGTGGCTTTGGCGCCCGCGTTCGAGCGGCCCGGACCCGGCGCGGGCTCAGCGTGGAATCACGCCCGCGACGGGCGGCCGGCACTGGCGTGGCGGGAGTGGGACGCCGCAGTCGACGCCGACCACGGCGCGGCTGCGGTACCCGCACCTTACGAGCTTTTCGGCGCCAACTGCGGGGACGTGGCACTCACTCTCGATGTCGAGCTGGGCCGGACTGCCTCGGCCTCCCGCCGGGCCGAGGCTACTGACATAGAGTCTGTTGCGTCGATACCGCGCCGTACCCGCCTAATGATCGAGGCGTCGCGCGGGCAGATGCTGAAGCGTGAATATGCCGGTGCAGTCCATCTGTTGCAGCGGGCCTATCAGACCTCGCCCGAGGCGACGCTGTATAGCTCGTACGCCCGAACCATGGTGCACGAGATGCAGACCCAGGCCGGACCAATGCTCAGGGCGGATGTGGCCAGCCTCGCGAAAAGCCTTGGCATGAGCGTCTGACGGCCCCAGGGGGTACTGACAGCACCCCCCGCTGGCAGTACCGGCCGTGCCGCAACGCCGGGTCTACATTTGGTGGCGCGATCGGCGCGGTCAGCACCCGCGCCGGCCGTGCAAGCGGGACCTGGTAGGGATTTCAGCGCTCTCCTGGTCCTGCCGGCGCGGGTCATTCCGTTCCGGCCGCCGCATGATGTGTGTCTGCTCCTGGCCACCTGGTCCGCAACCTTCGGTTGGTAGGGGTATCGCCCACGATTCCGCGGCGGTTCTCGGTTCGGGGGGCCCGCGCCGGCCCAGAGCCGGGGGGTGGTCGGCGCTCATGGCTGGCCCGGCTGCTGCGCCCCCACCCATCGAAGGGAACCTGTGGTGGAGCGGACCGTGTCACAGTCGGTACACCGGCGGCCCGGTCCGTGCCGGCACTGCGGCAGGCCGGTCGCGTACGACCCGCAGGGTACGCCGATTCACACCAGCCGGGAGTATGCCTGCCGCGACCCCTGGGGCATGCTGACGGACACCTACGCCGAACCGGTCCCGACTATCGGGCGGTCAGCTCACCGTTGAGAGCCGAAGCCGACCGCGAAGGCCCGCTTGATGTAGTCCCATACCTCGGCGCTGACCACGCCGCGCGTCGCGGCCTCGGGTCCTTTACCGTCCAATGCCGCGTACATCGATGACAGGATTCCCCTGTCGCCGCCGGTCATGTGATCCATGAGGTCGGTCCACCGCCGCGCCGTCTCCTGCACGGCCGCGTCCGCCGGGTCCCTCCCAGCCTCGATATGGGCCGCGACCTCCTCGGCGAGCTCCGCCCATCGTTGTTGCCAGCGCGCGAACCCCTCGTCACCGGCCTCCCGGTGGCGGTCTTTGAGCCGGGCAAGCTGGTCGGGCGTGAAGTAGCTGGCCTGCATCATTGCCTCCATCACTGCGATGAGCTCGTCGATCGACGGTTCCCGCGCCTCGCGGATCGCGACCAGGAGGGCGACCAACCGTCGGTGCAGCTGCCGGTGCGCTCTGATGTGCTGCTCCAGCTGCTCAAGCTGTCCTCGCACGGCGACTTCGAGATCACCCACGTCACCATCGAGCGAGCTGCCGACCTCGCTCAGCGGCATCCCGAGCTGGCGCAGCGCGAGTATCCGGTAGAGGCGTCGCACATCGCTGGCCGTATACAGACGGTGACCCGCCTCGGAACGCTCGGCCGGCCGCAGCAGCCCGATCTCGTCGAAGTGATGCAGGGTACGCACGGTCAGGCCCGTCGTCCCGGCCAGCTCACCGACCTTCCACCGTCGCTCGTCCACGCGATCACCCACTGGCGACGCTAACCCCTCACGCGACGTGAGGTGCAAGGTCACGGCACGCGGGCGACGCCTGCCCAGATATTGGCGTCCTCCTGCGTTGCGGTCGGCTCACCGTCGGGGCGCCACTGCGCCACGGGCACGATGCCCGGCTCGATCAAGGGCAGGTCGCCGAAGAACCTCGCGACCTCCGCCTGGCTGCGGAACCGGAAGTCCATCCTGTGCGCCTTGTTGGTCGCGTTGACCTCGTCGACGCGCGCCGGGTCCCAGAAGTCCCCGGTGGCATGCGAGATCGCCACGTAGCTGCCGGGGGCGAGCTGCTTGATGAGCGTGTCCACCGCCCGGCATGCGACGTCGTCGTCGACGAGGAAGTGGAGCACCGCGATCAGCATGAGCGCGGCCGGTTGCCCCAGGTCGAGAGAGGCGCGCAGCTCCGCGGCGCTCAAGATGACGTCCGGGTCGCGCAGGTCCGCCTCGATGTAGTCGGTGGCGCCCGCCGGGTGGCTGGTCAGGAGGGCACGAGCGTGCGCCAGGACGAGTGGGTCGTTGTCGACGTAGACAATCCGCGACTCCGGCGCAATCTCCTGGGCGACCTCGTGGGTGTTGCCGGCGGTGGGCAGCCCGGTGCCGATGTCGAGGAACTGCCGGATGCCGGCCTCGGTCAGGACACGGACCGCCCGCCTGAGAAAGCGCCGGTTCTCGATCGCGGCGATGCGGATGTTCGGGGAGGTCTTGGCAACGGCGTCGCCGTACTCGCGGTCGGCGGCGAAGTTGTCCTTGCCGCCGAGCCAGTAGTTGTAGACCCTGGCGCCGAACGGCTTCGTCGTGTCGAGACGTGGTCGATCGTCGTCCATGGCAGACACTCTATGGGACGGGGCGGAGATCAGCCTACGATCCGCGTGTGAGCACGACCGAGGCGTCGGAGTCCGACCAGCCACCCGCCGAGCCCCAGCAACCGGCGCGGCGGCGCGGTTGGCGTCGGTTACGGCGGGTCGGGCTCTGGTTGCTGGCCGGGCTCACCGCGCTGACCCTCGTGCTCTCGGTCGCCGCCGTCTGGGCGGTACGCCGTTCGTTCCCGCAGTACTCCGGTACGGCTCGCCTCGCCGGCCTGTCCGCGCCCGTGACCGTCTACCGCGACCACTACGGCATCCCGCAGGTGTACGCCGACACCGCCGAGGACCTGTTCCGCGCGCAGGGGTACGTCCACGCGCAGGAACGCTTCTGGGAGATGGACTTCCGCCGGCACCTCACCAGCGGCCGGCTTGCCGAGCTGTTCGGCAAGGACCAGCTGCAGACCGATACGTACCTGCGTACGCTCGGCTGGCGCCGGGTCGCCGAGCGGGAGTGGGACATCCTCTCCGAGCAGCCCCGGCGGTACCTGACCGCGTACGCCGAGGGCGTCAACGCCTGGCTCGCCACGCACGGCAACGGTGCGGCGAGCGGCGTGGTCAGCCTGGAGTACACCGTCCTGGGCCTCAAGAACGGCGACTACCGCATCGAGCGGTGGACTCCGGTCGACAGCCTGTCCTGGCTCAAGGCGATGGCCTGGGATCTGCGCGGCAACATGACCGACGAGATCGAGCGCGCCACCCTGCTGGCCAACGGCTTGAGCCGGGCACAGGTGGAGCAGCTATACCCGCCGTACCCCTTCGGTCGTAACCGGCCGATCGTCGACAGCGGTGAGCTCGCCGGCGGCGCGTTCGTTGCGACCGGGTCCAGCGCCCCCGCGAACGGGCCGGCAGGGACGGCCAACGAAGCGATCCGGGATGCCGGACCGGTCCTGGAGGCGGTACGCGAGGGCCTGCGCCGCTTGCCGCCGATGCTCGGCACGAACGCCTCCGGCATCGGCTCGAACTCGTGGGTCATCGCCGGGTCACGTACCACCACCGGCAAGCCGTTGCTGGCCAACGATCCGCATCTCGCCCCGACCATGCCGGGGATCTGGTTCCAGATGGGGCTGCACTGCGGGTGCGGGCTGAACCTCGCCGGGTTCACGTTCTCCGGCGTACCGGGCGTCGTGATCGGCCACAACGACCGCATCGCGTGGGGCTTCACCAACCTTGGGCCGGACGTCACCGACCTGTACCTGGAGCGCGTGGAGGGCGACCGGTACGAGGTCGACGGGGAGTGGCTGCCACTGGACGTGCGGACCGAGACCATCAAGGTCGCCGGCGGGAAACCGGTCACGGTGACCGTTCGCGGTACGCGGGACGGGCCGCTGCTGTCGGACGCGTCCATGGGGCTGCGCGAGATCGGGCTCCGGCCGCCGGTGGGCCCCTCGGGAGAGCCGGTCGACACGCCCTCGTCGAACCGGTCCGGGTACGCCGTGGCGCTGCGTTGGACCGCGCTGGACCCCGGGCGTACCGCCGAAGCGCTGTTGCTCCTGAACCGGGCGCAGAGCTGGAAGGACTTCCGCGAAGCCGCCGCGCTGTTCGACGTGCCGGCGCAGAACATGGTGTACGCCGATGTGGACGGCAACATCGGCTACCAGTCGCCGGGCCGCATCCCGGTACGCGCCAAGGGGGACGGCAAGTTCCCGGTGGCCGGCTGGGACTCGGCGTTTCAGTGGAAGGGGTACCTGCCCTTCGCCGAGCTACCGTCGGTGTACAACCCGAAACAGGGCTTCATCGTGACGGCCAACCAGGCCGTGGTGGGCGCCAGCTACCCTCGCTTCCTGACCGACGACTGGGCCTACGGCTACCGCAGCCAGCGCATCAACGAGATGATCGCGGGCGCGACCGGCAAGGCGCCGGGGGTCTCCGCCGACGACGTGCAGCGCATGCAGTTCGACAACCGCAATGGGATGGCGCCGACGCTGGTGCCGTACCTGACCCGGATCCCGTTGTCCGGCACCGCGGCGAGGGCGCAGGCGCTCCTGGTGGGCTGGGACTTCCAGCAACCAGCGGACGGCGACGCCGGCACCGTGCAGGCGCACAGCTCGGCCGCGGCCGCGTACTACAATGCGGTATGGCGCCACCTGCTGACGCGCCTCTTCGACGAGCTGCCAGGCGAACACAAGGCCGACGGCGGCGACCGCTGGTTCGAGGTGGTCCGGGCGCTGCTGACCGAACCGTCGTCGCCGTGGTGGGATGACCGCGCCACCGGAGCGGCAGAGTCGGAGACCGACATCATCAAAGCCGCGTTGCTCGACGCGGCCGGCGAGCTGTCCAAGCGGCTGGGCGACCAGCCGAGCGAGTGGCGCTGGGGCCGGTTGCACCGGCTCACCCTGCGCAACCAGACGTTCGGCACGTCAGGCGTACGCATGATCGAGTGGCTGTTCAACCGCGGACCGGTCGACGTCGCGGGTGGCCAGTCGATCGTGAACGCGACCGGGTGGGACGCCGCGGTCGGCTACGAGGTGGACTGGGTACCCTCGATGCGCATGATCCTTGATCTGTCCAATCTGGACGACTCGCGCTGGGTGCAGCTCACCGGTGAGTCCGGCCACGTGTTCGGCGCCCACTACACCGACCAGCTCGAGCTGTGGCGCACCGGGAAGACGCTGCCGATGCGGTGGAACCGCGACACGATCGCGCGCGAGGCCAAGGACACGCTCACCCTGGGGCCGTAGCGCCGGGATCAGAGCGTGGGCCGTAGCTCCGGGGTCAGAGCGTGACCAGCTCCGACAGGACCACATTGGACAGGACCGGGCCGTCGAGGTCCACCTTACGCAGGTACCACTTCTGCAGCGGGGTGCGGTTCTGGGTGAACTCCCACGGACCGCGCGGGCTCGGAATCTGGCCCACCCGGCCGATCATCAGGTTCAGCCGCTGCGGCGTCAGGTCGTTGCCGGCCAGCCCGATCGCCTTGTCGAGCACGTAGGCCGCGTCGTACGCCGCCATGGCGAACGTCGTCGGCGCCTGGTTGTACTCCTTGTGGAACTCGGCGGCGAAGAGCTGGTTGGCTTGGTTGTCCAGGTCGGCCGAGTAGTTCATCGCGGTCAGGATGCCCAGCGCGTCCCGGCCCTCGGTCCGCAGCGGCTCGCCCTCGGTCAGGAAGCCGCAGGCGAACAGCTGCTGTTTCAGGCTCTGCTTGCGGTACTGCTTGACGAACTCGATGGCGAAGCTGGCGGGGTAGAAGCAGAAGACCGCCTTGACACCGGACGATGCGATCTGGGACAGCTCCGCGGTGAAGTCCAGCTGTGGAGGGGCGAACTTGGTCCAGACCTGGAGCAGGTCGGGATTGCCGTTGGCGGCGGTGAAGGTCTCCTTGAACCCGCCCACGAAGTCCTGTCCGGCGGCGTAGCTCGGCGCCATGGTCGCCACCCGGCCGCCCTTGGCAAACTCGGCCACATACTTCCCCAGCGCCCTGCCGGGGTCCTGGGACGACCACGACGTGCGCCAGATGTACTTCACCCCCTGCAGCGTGGACGGCGAGGCGTTCGAGCCGATCAGCGGGATCTGGGCCTCCTCGACGGTGTCCCGGATGGCCGTCATCACCGCAGAGCTGATCACACCGGAGATCGCCAGCACGTTCTCCTTCTTGATCAGCGTGTCCAGCGCCGCCTTACCGCTGGTCGGGCTGTCGCCCTCGTCGACGTAGACGACATTGGCGACGCGACCACCGAGCTTGCCGCCGTTGCGTTTCAGGTACAGCTTGAACCCGTAGCCGAGCTCGTTGCCGTCGGGCTTGAACACGCCGCTCTGTGGCTGGATCACGCCGATCTTGACCGGTGACAGGTTTGCCGCCGAGTTGCCCGTCGTCGAGCTGTCACAGGCCGCGAGCGCGGGCCCGCCGACCGCGGCGGCGCCCATCGAGGCGAACAACTTAAGCGCCTGGCGTCGATCCAGCTGCGTCACGCTCGATCCCTCCGCTACCTGGTGCGCCTCCCCCGACGCGGCGCGACAACCCATGATGAGGCAACCTCAGATGCCGGAGTTCACCCTACAAGCCGACCGGCTCCGCCGACCGGCCCCCAGCCGATCAGCTCTTCAGCCGATGCCCGAGGTGACCACGTAACGGCCCGGGTACGGCGCGTACACCATGGTCCAGCCGCCGGCCGCCGGGCGGAGGCTGGCTGCTGCCGGGCGGAGGTCAGCGGCCGCTGGGCGGAGGTCGGCGCCGCGTACCCGCAGCCAGCGCGACCACCTGACCCGTACCAGCACGTCACCGGGCACGGTGACGTCGAAGGTCACCTGTGCGCCGGTCGCGCCGACGAGCACGGCGCCGGCCACGATCGAGGGCCGGCCGGCCACCTCGTAGAGCACCCAGTGCCCGCCCCGCCAGACCTCGGTGAGGTACGGCAACCCAGCCTGGACCAGCGCACCCTCCGCCCGCCCGACCCAGGACAGCTCGGCGTCGGGCAGCGCCACGTAGGACACCCCGTTGTCCCGCAGCCACGCCTCGTACGAGGCGGCGGTCAGCGTACCGTCGAAGAACAGCGCGTTGTGGCGCAGGTCGAGCTGGCGCAACCAGCCGCGCGCCAGCGGTACGGCGTCGGCGACGTGGGCCGACTCCCAGTAGTCGCGGGTCGGTGGTACCTCGATGCGGCCGACCGGCGCACGCCGGGCGAGCTCGGCGAGCAGCGGCGCCACGTAGGACCGCGAGGCCGTCGGGTTGCCCGCGTCGCGCAGGTCCCCGACGAGCACCGGCGGCTGCCAGAGCGCGAGCGCGACGAGCATGGCGGCGCCGAGGACGGGCGCGGCCCGGCGCAGCGACGGAAGGGAACCCCATCGGGGCGGCAGCTCGGCATAGGCCGCCACGACCGGCAGCGCGAACATGGTCGCCAGCCGCGTGGCGTTGAGCCCCACCGGCGTGTGTACGGCGAAGGCGGCCACCACGCCCAGCGCGGAGAGCGCCGCGCCGGCCCGCACCACCGGCCGCGATACGGCCAGCGCCACTACGAGCGAGGTCACCGTCGCGTGCACCGCGTCGGCCCGGCTGATGTTCATCCAGCCGCCCTCGCCGAACAGGACGGCCATCACCACGAGCGGGACCGCGGCGCCACCGACCAGCAGGATGCCGGACCGCCACCGGCCCGCGATCGCGAGCGCCACGCCGGCCAGCCCGAGGAACAGGCCCGCGACCGGGCTCGTCGCCGCCGCCAGCAGCGCGCAGGCGGTGGTACCGGCGATGCGCGGCCACCGGCGATCCGCAGTCAACGCCAGCAGGGCGAGCAGCCCCAGCGCGACGCCGAGCGCGAAGGTCACCCGCCCCGACACGAGGTTGCCGATGAAGCACACCGCACCGAGCACCCCGCCGAGCAGCGGCCGGCGCGCTCCGGTCCGGACGAACAGGGCGGCCAGCGCCACCGCCGAGACAGCAGCCGCGAGCGCCCCGGTGAGCCGCGCGCCCAGCACAGCCATCACCGCCGGCGCGACCACACTGTATCCATATTGGACAGTCCCGCCGTACCAGCGCAGGTCGACCGGGCTCCGCCCGTACTCCCGAACGAAGTCCGCGCGGGCGACCTGCGCGGACAGGTCGGTCCCCAGTGGCGGCGCCAGCAGGAACGCGATCGCCAGCGCGGCCGCGACCAGGCCCGCCGCGGCGACCGGCCTATGCCGCATCGAAAATCCGCTCGACCGCCTGCCGGGCCCGCCGCGCCGTACGCAGATAGTGGTCGAGGTACTCGCCCGGATCCGCGCCGGCCGGGCGGCCCAGCACCCGGGCCACGGCCGCGAGGTCCGGTCCGTGGCGCGGGAGCTGGTCCGAGGCGCGGCCGCGCACGAGCGTCAACGCGTTGCGGGCGCGCGATGCCGAGACCCACCCCGCCGACAGCGCCGCGGCGTCCGCCTGGCTGATCAGGTCGGCGTCCGCGGCGGCACGAAGGGCGTCGAGCGTACGCGGAGTGCGCAGCCCCGCGATCGCATGCCCATGCCGCAGCTGGAGCAGCTGCACGGTCCACTCGACATCGGCCAGCCCGCCGCGACCCAGCTTCGTGTGCGTCGCCGGATCCGCGCCGCGGGGCAGGCGTTCGTTGTCCACCCTGGCCTTGATCCGGCGGATCTCGTTGATCTGCGCACGGTCCAGGCCGCCCGCCGGGTAACGGAAGCGGTCGGCCATGGCCAGGAACCGCTCGCCCAGCGCGGCGTCACCGCAGATGAAGCGGGCGCGCAGCAACGCCTGCGACTCCCAGACCTTCGCCCAGCGCGCGTAGTAGTGCTGGTACGCGCTCAGGCTACGCACCAACGGACCCTGCCGCCCCTCCGGGCGCAGATCGGCGTCGATGCCCAGAGCCGGCTCCGGCGTGGGCCGCGCGAGCAGCCGCCGCAGCTCCTCGGCTATGGCGTGCGCCGCACCGCTGGCCGCGTCTTCGGCCACGCCGCGCGGCGGCTCGTAGACGAACAGCACGTCGGCGTCTGACGGGTAGCTCATCTCGCAGCCGCCGAGCCGCCCCATGCCGATGATGGCGAACCGCAACCCCGCCTGGTTGGTGACGCCCAGCGTGGCGGCGAGGGTGGCGGTGGCGACATCGGCGAGCGCGGTGCCCACCGCGTCCACCTCCAGGCGGCCCAACAGGTCGGCGCCGGCGATGCGGAACAGCTCGCGGCGGCGCAGCGCCCGGACCGAGGCGATCGCCTCGACCGGGTCGGCGTGGCGGCTCGCCGCGGCCACGAAGCCCTGGGTCACGGTGTCCGCCGGGCGGGGCACCAGCTCGGCGTCGTCGGCGAGCAGGCGCAGCGCCTCGGGGTCGCGCGCCAGCAGGTCGGTGACGAACCGGGAGAGCGCGAGCAGCCGGGCCAGGCGCAGCGCCACCGGTCCCCCGTCGCGCAGCAGGCGCAGGTACCACGGTGTGCTGCCGAGCCGGTCGGAGACCTGGCGGTACCCGAGCAGCCCGCGGTCGGGCTCGGGCGCGTCGGCGAACTCGCTGAGCAGCACCGGAAGCAGGGTGCGCTGGATCGCGGCGGTCCGCGACACCCCGCCGGTGAGCGCCTCGATGTGGCGCAGCGCCCCCGGCGGGTCGGCGAAGCCGAGCACCTCCAGGCGGGCGCGGGCCGCCTCCGGCGTGAGTCGCAGCGCGTCGCTGGGCACCCGGGCCACGGCTTCCAGCAGCGGGCGGTAGAGCAGCTTGGCGTGCAGCCGGCGCACCTCGCTGGCGTGGCGGACCCACTGCGCCTTGAACTTGGCGGTCGAGTCGCCCGTCGCGTCGCCGCGGTGGCCGAGGGCATGGGCGAGCCAGCGCAGCTCGGCCGGATCGTCGGGCACCGTGTGGGTACGCCGCAGGCGCTGCAGCTGCAGCCGGTGCTCGACGGTACGCAGGAACCGGTACGAGCGGGCCAGCGCCTCGCCGTCGACCCGTCCCACGTACCCGCCGTCGGTCAGCGCGCGCAGTCCCTCCAATGTGGACGGTGTACGCAGCGACTCGTCGACCCGCCCGTGCACCAGCTGGAGCAGCTGCACGGCGAACTCGATGTCACGTAGCCCGCCGGGGCCGCGCTTGATCTCCCGGTCGACCTCGTCGCGGGGTACCGCGTCGATGATGCGCCGGCGCATGGCGCGGATCTCGTCGACGGCCTCCGGGCGCTCGGCGGCGTGCCAGACCAGCGGCTGCAGCTCGGCGAGCCAGCGCTCGCCCAGCGCCCGGTCACCGGCTGCCGGGCGGGCCTTGAGCAGTGCCTGGAACTCCCACGTCTTCGCCCATCTCCGGTAGTAGGCCAGGTACGAGGCGAGGGTACGCACGAGCGGCCCCCGGCTGCCCTCCGGCCGCAGCGTCGCGTCGACCGGCCAGGCGACCTGGCCGCAGACGTCCATCATCCGGCTCGCCAGCGCCGCGCCGGCGCGCAGCACGCGGTCGCTGTCCTCGTCCGAGTCGCCGGCGCCGCCGTTCGAGGCCGGCTCGGCGACGAAGACCACGTCGACGTCGCTGACGTAGTTGAGCTCCCGGCCGCCGCACTTGCCCATGGCGATGACGGCGAGCCGGCAGGCGGCCGCATCGCCGGGGCGCTCGGCCTTGGCGAGCGCGAGCGCCGCCGACAGCGTGGCGTCGGCCAGCGCCGACAGCGCGGTCATCGTGTCCTCGACGTCCGCCGCACCGGTCAGGTCGGCGGCGACGATGCGCAGCAGCTCCCGCCGGTACGCCCGGCGCAGCTCCGCCACGTTCGCGGGCGAGGCGGCGGTCAGCCCACCCCGCTCCGGAAGGTCGGCGTCGAGCACGACCCACTCGCCGGGGTGGGCCACCAGGTAGTCGCCGAGGGTCAGCGACACCCCGAGCAACGCCACCAGGCGCCGGCGCAGGCCCGGCTCAGCCAGGACCCGCCCGAGCACGTCGGGCCGCTGGGACTGGGCCTCGCGCCGCTGGGCATCGCGCCGCTGGGCATCGCGTCCGTGCGCCTCGACCAGGCGGTGGAGCTGGCGCACCGCGAGGTCCGGATCCGCCGTCTCGGCGAGCGCCCCGAGCAGGGCGGCGGCCCGGTCATCGACGGGTGCCTGGGCGACGTCGTCCCAGAGCCCGAGCCCGCCCGGACCCAGCAGCTCGACGGCGCGGGCGGAGTCGGCGAACCCGTACCGGGCCAGCCGGCCGATACCGGTCGTCGGGCGGCTGAGCGGGCCGCTCATGGCGCCACCTCGCTTCGCTCGGCGACGCCATGAGGCACAAGCGCGCTGAGCCCATGATTCGCTCGCTGACGCCCGCTCATGGCAGTAGGGGGAGCTCGCCCGGGGTGGCGGGGAGCTGGCCGAGGGCGAGGGCGGCGAAGCGTTCGACGAACGGCCGCCACACCTCTTCGACATCGGCCATCGCCGCGTCGAACGCTTCGATCAGCCGCTCCGGCTCGTAGCCGAGCTCGGCGAGCTGCTCGGTGCTCGCCCAGACCCAGTTCGCGATCATCTCGGTGTCGCACTCAATGTGGAACTGCGTTCCCCAGGCGGCGCCGCCGAGGCGGAAGGCCTGATGCGGATACCGGGTGGAGGCGGCGAGCAGGACCGCCCCGGCCGGCAGCTCAGTGATCTCGTCGTAGTGCCACTGCAGGACGTCGGGCGTGAACGGTACCCGGGCGAACAGCGGGTCGCGGTCGGCGATGTCGCGGCGAGCGACCAGCCCGGGCCCGATCTCCGGGCCGGCAGCGCTACGCTCCACCGTCCCGCCGTGCGCCGTGGCGAGGAGCTGCCCGCCCAGGCAGACGCCGAGGGTGGGCACCCGCTGGCGGACCGCCCTGCGCAGCAGGCCTTCGAGCACCGGAAACCAGGTCGCGCCCGGGCTGCCGTCGCCGGCCGGGTACGCGTCCTGCGGACCGCCGAGCACGACGACGGCCGAGTACTCGTCGACGCCGTCCGGCAGCGGCTCGTCGGCATGCGGGCGTACCGTCGCGAGGTCGAGCCCCGCCGCGGTGAGCCAGTCGCCCAGCCGGCGCGCGTCGTCGGCGGCGGAGTTCTCCACCACGAGCGTCCGGTTCCTTCCCTCGGTCACGAGTCGAGGCTATCGCCGATCACTGGACGCCGGGCTCGTTGCGTCCGGTCCCAAGCGGCTGTTCCACGAGACGCCGGACGAGCTGATCAGCGATGCGGTGACCGGCCCGGGTGCTGCAGCCGCACTGGTGCGGTCCGGTTCAGATGATTGTTGAACATATGGATGATGTAGCCATTGCCGGGATCGCGCCCGAGGATGGCTCGCACGCTACCAGCGAGGAATAGCGCGATGTTCCGCGGCGGATCGTACGGGCGCACGGCATCTAGCATTTGTGATGAGGTCAGGCGGCCGATTTCCGTCAGGACGCTTGGTGGATAGGCCAGCGCCTGCACATATCCATCGTCGTCGTACTCGATCACGAGCGTGGTGCCGTCAGGCCACATCGTCAGCAGCTCCAGCAGAGCAGCGTTGAGCACAATCGCGTGCGATGCCTCGCCGATCGCAGCGTGTGGAGGCACGATCAGCTTGACATCACGGCAGGCCGGTGGCCGGTTCGCCGCCAGGCAGCCACCTCGGACGCTGAAACGGAGGACGATCTAGCGCGGTCACGGCGAGATCCGGATTGAGGAGCGGCATCGGGGACTTGGCCCATGTCAAGGTGATCCCTTAGTCTGACCGCGAAGTTTAGCGTGCCGGCCTTGGCGAGGCTGTCGGCCAAGTCGTACGGGGTCAGCGGAGGTTGACGCTTCTCTGCGGCTAGCCGGGTTACCGTGTTCACCACCTCATGTGGAAGCTCAACAATCAGCTCGCAGAGATATTCATCTGGGTCCATCACCTGGATCCCGAGCGGGGCCAGGCCGTCTGGAGGAAAGTCGTCACGATTCCATGTGATGATGATGGTCGCACCACCCGTAACAGCCGCAGCCATGTGATGACGATCGTCATGATCGTGGCCCGGCATCGCCGAAACCAGGTTGGCGTACTCCCCTTCCGCAATACGGCCCTCTGGAAAGAACTCTCGGATGGCCGCGGTGATGGAGGCCGCGGACTCAGGGGAACGGCGTTGTGCGCGTACGATAACGCGCTCCCACTCTGCTAGCAATGTCTCGGTCCACAGGACCTCGTGCACAGCGTCTTCGGTCAACGCCAACATGAGATCCATTACGGAGAACGGGAAAAGCACATTCGTGTCGACAAAGACACGTGCCATAGACGGTGGCCCCCAAACCCCATCAGTACGGGAGGTCGTCGGACTCAACCGTCTCGACGATGCGTCGACGGCCTTCGCGGCGCCGTTCGCGACGCGCCTGGAACTCCAGCACATCGGCGAGACGAACAACCCGATGCCGACTGTCCGGCAAGTATTCGGAGGCAATTTGACCCTGATCAAGAAGACGCGCCACGTACGGCCGTGACAGTCCCAGGAGATCGCCAACCTCGGCTGGTGTCAGCAGCACCTCGGTAGCCAGGACGGTCACCGCATGTCCCGCCGACAGCTCATCGGCTGACGCCTGGAGGATTCTGACCAGCGCGCTTGACAACTCGATCTCTCTGCCGTCAGGCAAACGAAGCACCAACTGCGTGGCCCCAGCAACGGCCCGGCTAAGGCTCGTGGCAGACCTACGATCATCCGGCCCAGGTTCCACCCGGGTTGCGTTGCCCAGAACGCTTGATCTTGCCATCTGCTCACCCGCCTCGACTAATGTTATCGAGAATAAGTGTAACCTATGCGCCGCAACGCAGAGGGCTCGCGCGCCTGCTTGCCAAGCGTTCGCCGACCTTCAACGTCTTTGAACCGCCACGCTGCCGGCCGCGGACACGTCGCGCGGCCGGCAGCGGTCGACCCTCGGCGTCAGGCGGTGCTGGCAGCCGGCGGCGTGTAGATGCCGAAGTGGTTGCCCGACGGGTCGAGCAGATCGGCGAAGACCAGGCCGTCGTTGGTGGTCGTCGGCGGTACCAGGACCTTCCCGCCGGCCGCCTCGGCCCGCGCGACCGAGTCGGCCACGTCGGCGACCTCGACCAAGAAGATGGCGTGGTTGGGTGCCTGCCCGCCGTGGTCGAAGATGCCGCCCTTGATCGAGCCGGCGGCCGGGGTCTGCACGATCCGGTACCGGCCCTGCGAGCTCTCGTCGTCGCTGAACGTCCAGCCGAACAGCCCGCCGTAGAAGCGCTCGGTCCCGGGCAGGTCATCGGTGCCGATCTGGAACCAGCCGATCCCGTTGGTCATCGCGGACATTCTCCAGTCTCCTTCCGGACAGCGGCCAGCCGTGTCGCTGGCGTCGCTGACCAGGCTCCGACCCGACCGCGACAGCACTATGTCGGTGTTTCCGGACCGGCGAGTGTGAGCTGGGTCATCAGGTCGCTGGGGCAGCTAAGGTCGCCCGGCTCCAGCGGGCGCAGCGGCACGGTCTCGTCGGTCGCCACGAGCGAGCGGATGCGGTCGAGGCGGAACGCCCGGAACGCGCCGCGCAGCCGGCACCAGGCGAGCAGGTACCAGTGCTCGCGGCCACCGACATAGCCGGCGGGCTCGACGACCCGCATGGTGGTGGCGCCGTTGCGGTCGGCGTACTCGATCCGGAGCACCCGCCCGGCGGCGAGCGCGTCGGCGATGACCCGCGGCACCGGCCGCGGCGCCGCCGCCTCCGGCATGTTGACCAGATGCACCCGGCGGGCGAGGTCATCGGCGCGCGCCACGTCCGAGGAAGGCATCACGGCAAGGATCTTCTGCAGGGCGGAGCGCGCCGCGGTGGCGAACGGCGTGCCGTCGACGCGGCGCAGCGCGAACGCGATCGCGACCGCCTCGGCCGGCGAGACGTTGACCGGCGGCAGGGTGTGCGACCGGTCCAGCGCGTAGCCGCCGGCGCGGCCGGGCTCGGCGTAGATCGGCACGCCCGACTCCAGCAACGCGCCGATGTCGCGCTCGACCGTGCGGGTGCAGACCTCGAAACGGCGCGCCAGCCACCGCGCGCTGCGCGGCCGGGGCGCGACCGCGCGCAGCTCTTCGACCATCGCATACAGCCGATCGGTACGGTTCACGGCCCTTGACGCTAGTACCGGGGTACGACGAAACCGGCTACATGCTCGACAGGTAGCGCTGGCGCTCGTACGGGGTGACCACGCGCCGGTACTGCTCCCACTCGGTGCGCTTGTTCTTGAGGAAGAAGTCGAAGACGTGCTCGCCGAGCGCCTCGGCCACCAGCTCGGAGCTGGCCATCACGGCGAGCGCCTCAGACAGGTTCTCCGGCAGCGTCTCGTACCCCATCGCGCGCCGCTCGGCGTCGGACAGCGACCAGACGTCGTCCTCGGCCCCGGCGGGCAGCTCGTAGCCCTCCTCGATGCCCTTGAGCCCGGCGGCCAGCAACACGGCGAATGCCAGGTACGGGTTGCAGGCCGAGTCGAGCGAGCGCACCTCGACCCGGGCGGAGTTCGGCTTGCCGTAGGCCGGCACCCGCACCAGGGCCGAGCGGTTGAGGTGACCCCAGCACACGTACGCCGGTGACTCGGTGATCCGGTCGGCGATCGCTTGCGGGAAGAGCCGCTTGTAGGAGTTGACCCACTGGTTGGTGATCGCCGTGTACTCGCGTGCGTGCAGCAGCAGGCCCGCGATGAACGCCCTGCCCACCTTGGACAGCTTCATCGAGTCGCTGGAGTCGTGGAAGGCGTTGCGCTCCCCCTCGAACAGCGACAGGTGCGTGTGCATCCCGCTGCCCGGCTGGTCAGTGAACGGCTTGGGCATGAACGTGGCCAGCACCCCGTGCGAGAGCGCCACCTCCTTGACCACGTGCCGGAACGTCATGATGTTGTCGGCCGTGGCCATGGCATCGGCGTACCGCAGGTCGATCTCCTGCTGGCCGGGGGCCACCTCGTGGTGGCTGAACTCCACGGAGATCCCGATGCGCTCCAGCGCGAGGATGGCCTGCCGCCGGAAGTCTCGGGCGACGGCGTGCGTGGTGTGGTCGAAGTAGCCGCCCGTGTCGACCGGCGTCGGCGGCGAACCGTCCGAGGGCACCGACTCCAGCAGGAAGAACTCGATCTCGGGGTGGGTGTAGAACGTGAAGCCCTTCTCCGCCGCCCGAGACAGCGCGCGCCGCAGGACATGGCGGGGATCGGCCCAGGAGGGCGAACCGTCGGGCAGCGTGATGTCGCAGAACATCCGGGCGCTCTCGCCGGACATGCCCCCCTCGAACGGGAACACCTGGAAGGTCGTGGGATCGGGGATGGCGATCATGTCCGACTCGTACACCCGGGCGAAGCCCTCGATGGCCGAGCCGTCGAAGCCGATGCCCTCCTCGAACGCCGCTTCGAGCTCGGCCGGGGCCACCGACACGCTCTTGAGCGTGCCGAGCACATCGGTGAACCAGAGCCGGACGAACCGGATATCGCGCTCCTCCAGCGTCCGGAGCACAAACTCTTGCTGACGGTCCACGGCGCGACTCCCCCACGATGACGACTATCCGGGCAAAGTCTTACCCCGCAGTGTTTCCGGTACGTTACGGGGCGGGCGCACGCGGGAGTCACGAGTCACACGCGCACCATGGCGGCCTGCGGGAGAATAGAAGCATGACCCGCATGCGTCTCGCGCTCGCGCAGGTCGACCCGACCGTCGGCGACCTGGCGGGCAACGCCGCGCTCGTGCGCGGTTGGACCCGTAAGGCCGCCGATGCCGACGCGCACCTCGTGCTATTCCCGGAGATGGTGCTCACCGGCTACCCGGTGGAGGACCTGGTGTTCCGCGACTCCTTCGTGCGCGCCTCCCGGGAGAGCCTGTATCGCCTCGCCGCCGAGCTGAAGGCGGACGGCCTCGGCGAGATCGCCGTCGTGGTCGGTTACCTCGACGCCGACGGGCCGGCGAAGCTGAGCGCCGATGCCGAGCCGGGCCGGGGACCGCGCAACGCCCTCGCACTGTTGCACGGCGGCGAGGTCGTCACCACGTACTTCAAGCACCACCTGCCCAACTACGGCGTCTTCGACGAGGACCGCTACTTCATCCCCGGCGACACGCTGCGGATCGTGCGTATCGGCGGGGTCGACGTGGCGCTCACCATCTGCGAGGACATCTGGCAGGCGGGTGGTCCCTTCGCCGTCGCCGGGCAGGCCGGCGTCGGGCTGGTGGTGAACATCAACGGCTCGCCGTACGAGCTGAACAAGGACGACGTACGGCTGCCGCTGGTGCGCCGGCGGGCCGCGGAGGCGGGCGCCACGGTCGCGTACGTGAACATGGTCGGCGGCCAGGACGAGCTCGTCTTCGACGGAGACTCGATGGTGGTGGCCGCTGACGGCACGCTGCTGGCCCGCGCGCCGCAGTTCGCGGAGCAGACACTCGTCCTCGACGTGGACCTGCCCGAGGCGACCGGCGGGCCGGACGGCGACCTCGGCGAGATGCTCGTCGAGCGGGTGCACCTGTCCGACCACCTGCCGGTGCCGCAGCAACCGGCGCCAGGAGTCGAGCTGGCCCAACGGTTGACCGACGAGGCCGAGATCTGGCACGCCCTGGTGCTGGGGCTGCGCGACTACGTCCGCAAGAACGGCTTCGCCTCGGTCGTGATCGCCCTCTCCGGCGGGATCGACTCCAGTGTGGTGGCCGCGATCGCCTGCGACGCGCTCGGACCGTCCAATGTGGTCGGTGTGTCGATGCCGAGCCAGTACTCCTCGCAGCACTCCCGCGACGACGCGGCCGACCTCGCTAAGCGCACCGGGTTGGACTACCGGGTCGAGCCGATCCAGCCCATGGTCGACGCGTTCCTGGCCAACCTGTCGCTGTCCGGGCTCGCGGTGGAGAACCTGCAGGCCCGCGTCCGTGGCGTGATCCTCATGGCACTGTCCAACCAGGAGGGTCACCTGGTGCTGACCACAGGGAACAAGAGCGAGCTCGCGGTGGGGTACTCCACGCTGTACGGCGACTCGGTCGGCGGCTTCAACCCGCTCAAGGACGTGCCGAAGACGCTGGTGTGGCGGCTGGCGAAGTGGCGTGACGCCGAGGCGGTACGCCGCGAGGAGATCCCGCCGATCCCGGAGAGCTCGATCACCAAGCCGCCCAGCGCGGAGCTGCGCCCCGGGCAGCTCGACACCGACTCGCTGCCCGACTATCCGGTGCTCGACGCGATCCTGGCCGGGTACATCGACGGCGACCTGGGGCGCGACGGGCTGGTGGCGGCCGGCCACGACCCGGCCGTGGTCGACCGGGTGCTGCGGCTGGTGGACATGGCCGAGTACAAGCGGCGCCAGTCGGCACCGGGTACGAAGATCTCCATCAAGGCGTTCGGCCGGGACCGCCGGCTGCCGATCACGAACCGGTTCCGGGAGGCGGCCAGTCGATGAGCGGTCTGCCGATCTCCCACTGATGCCCGAACGGGTCCTCGATCCGCCCCAGCAACCAACCGTGTTCCTCGGCCACCGGAGCCGCCTCGGTGGCGCCGAGAGCCACGGCCCGCCGGACCACCGAGTGCGGGTCCTTGACCACCAACAACAGCCGCACGGTGCTGCCACCAAGCGACTCGGGGCTGAAGTTCTTGTTCGGTGGTGACTCGTCGGAGACCCAGAAGGACGTGTTGCCGATCGCGAGCTGGGCGACCACTTCCTCATGGTGCTCGGTACCGCCCACGCGGTAGACCTCCACCGCGCCGAAGGCCGCCTGGTAGAACTCGACGGCCGTTCGGCCGCGCCGCACCGACAGCTCGGGCGAGATCCCTGGTGTCTGCACGCGGTGATGATATCGACGGTGCGGTCCGCCCCTGATCGCGATGCGCGACAGGTCCCCGGCTGTGATGTATTGCACCGGATGCTGCCGTTGCGGCGGGGTCCGGTGCCACCATCGGGGTTAGCAGCCCGGGGACCCCGCGATGGGGCCTCGAGGACCCGAGGAGACGATGATGTCCCAGCCCGAGGTGGCCTCGCTGTACGGAGGCCCGGCAACCCGACGGGTACGCACCCGTGACCTGCTCGCCGCCAAGGAACGCGGCGAGAAGTGGGCGATGCTCACCAGCTACGACCAGTACACCGCCGGCATCTTCGACGGCGCCGGGATCCCGGTGCTGCTGGTCGGCGACTCGGCCGCCAACAACGTGTACGGCTACGAGACCACCCTCCAGGTGACCGTGGACGAGCTCCTGCCGTTGGTGAAGGCGGTGGTCCGCGCCACGCGCCGCACCCTGGTCGTCGGCGACATGCCGTTCGGCTCCTACGAGGAGGGGCCGGCGCAGGCACTGCGTACCGCGGTGCGGTTCATGAAGGAGGGCGGCTGCCACGCGGTCAAGCTCGAGGGCGGTCGCCGCTGCGCGCCGCAGATCGCCGCGCTGACCGCCGCCGGCATCCCGGTGATGGCGCACATCGGCTTCACGCCACAGAGCGAGCACGCACTGGGCGGGTACCGCGTGCAGGGCCGCGGCGACGCTGCCGACGAGGTCATCGCCGACGCGCACGCGGTCAGCGAGGCCGGCGCCTTCGCGGTGGTGCTGGAGATGGTCCCGGGCGAGGTGGCCAAGCAGATCACCCACGACATCCCGATTCCCACGATCGGCATCGGAGCGGGCGCCGACACCGACGCGCAGGTGCTCGTCTGGCAGGACATGGCCGGCCTGCACACCGGCAAGGGCCCGCGCTTCGTCAAGCGGTACGCCGATCTCGCCGGCTCCCTGACCGACGCGACCCGCCGCTTCGCCGAAGAGGTCCGCGACGGCGTGTTCCCGGCCCTGGAGCACACCTTCCACTAAGCGGTTCAGACTCGCCACACCCCGACCGCCAGGCCCAACGCGGGTCCTGGCACGTTCCGCCGCGTGCGGCCTATAATAAACCGGCAGTCGGTTTATTGGAGGCTCGATTGGCGCGAACAGTCGACCCGGTCGCCCACGGCGTCCGGCGGGATGCGTTCCTCGACACCGCCCAACGCCTGATCCAGACCAAGGGCTACGGCATGCTGAGCATCCAGGACGTCCTGGACGAGCTGTCGGTGTCGAAGGGCGCCTTCTACCACTACTTCGACTCGAAGGCGGCCCTCCTCGAAGGCGTCATCTCGCGCATGGTCGATGCGGCCGCCGCAACGCTTTCGCCGGCGCTAGCCGATCCCCACCGGTCGGCCCTGGAGAAGTTCGACGCCGTCTTCTCGGGTATCGCGAGCTTCAAGGCCGAACGCAAGGAGCTGATCCTGGCGCTGATGCGCGTGTGGCTCTCGGACGAGAACGCGATCGTGCGGGAGAAGTTCCGCCGCGGCACCATCGCCCGCATGACGCCGCTCATCGCGGCGATCATCCGGCAGGGCGTGGCCGAAGGATCGCTCACCACGGCCTTTCCCGACCACGCCGCACGGGTCTTCATGGCGCTGGTCATGGGCACCAACGAGGCAGCCGTGGACTTGTTCGTCGCCCGCCAGGCCAACGCCATCACCTTCGAGAAGGCCGAACGCACGCTCGCAGCTTTTGGCGACGCCTTCGAGCGGGTCCTGGGCGCCCGCCCCGGGTCGCTCGGGTTCGCCAAGCGTTCGGCCGTCATCCGCGAGTGGTTCGACGCATCAACGCCCGCCGCACAAGGGGGTTCGCAATGACCGTCATCATCGAGACCGAGAAGCTCACCAAGTACTACGGCCCGCACCGGGGCATCATCGACATCGACCTGCGGGTCGACCAGGGCGAGGTCTTCGGCTTCCTAGGGCCCAACGGCGCTGGCAAGACGACCACGATCCGCACGCTCCTCGACCACATCCGGCCGACCTCGGGTCGGGCCCGGATCTTCGGTATCGACACGACCGCGGACCCGGTCGCAACCCACCGCAGGATTGGCTACCTACCGGGCGAGTTCACGCTCTACGACCGGCTGACCGGAGGCCAGACGATCGAGTACTTCGGGAACCTGCGCGGTGGCGTGGACCCGGCGTACCGGGCGTCGCTCATCGAGCGCCTCGATGTCGACCCGTCGCGCAAGTTCAAGGAGTACTCCAAGGGAAACAAGCAGAAGATCGGCCTGGTGATCGCGCTGCAGCACCGGCCGGAGCTGCTGATCCTGGACGAGCCAACGGCCGGCCTGGACCCGCTCGTCCAGCGGGCCTTCTACGAGCTCGTCCGCGAGGCGCAGGCCGAGGGCCGGACCGTGTTCCTGTCCAGCCACATCCTGTCCGAGGTGGAGCGCACCTGCGATCGCGTCGCCATCGTCCGCGAGGGACGCCTGGTGCGCACCGGCCGGGTGGACACCCTCCGCGACATCGCCCACCACCAGGTCGAGCTGCGGTTCGTCGACAGCGTCCCGGTGTCGGAGTTCGCGACCCTGCCCGGCGTGTCCGACGTGGCGGTCGACGACCACACGCTGCGGATGCGCGTCGCGGGCTCGATGACCCCGGTCGTCCGGGCCGCCGCGCGCCACGAGCTGCTCGACTTCGTGTCTCGCGAGCCGAGCCTGGAAGAGACGTTCCTCGCCGAGTACGGCGAGACCGTGGAGGTGCCCACCTCATGACGACCGATATCCAGCAACGGCCGGCAGTCGCGCCGGTCGCACCGGTCTCGCTGCGGAGCCGCCTGTTCGGGCTTGGCAGCGTCTTCGGAAAGGAGATCCGCGACTCTCGCCGGGCGTTCGGTGTCGAAGTCGCCTTCCTGGGCGGCTTCCTGCTCCTCGTCCTGGCCGGGGCCGGCAACGTGTACCCGACGCAGGCGGCCCGGGACGAGCTGGTCAGGCTCGCCAACGGGATCGGCCCCGCCGCACAGGGCATCGCCGGCAAGCCCGTCAACGTCGGGACCATGGGCGGGTACGTGCAATGGAAGTACGGTTCCGTCTTCCTCCTGATCGCCGCCTTCTGGTCGATCCTGGCCCTGACCCGCACGCTCGCCGGCGAGGCTCGTCGTGGGAGCCTCGAGCTCGTCACCGCTTCGCCGTTGCGCAGGCGCCGGATCGCGGTCGAGAAGGTCGCCGCACATCTGGCACTGCTGGCGGTCGTGATGGCCGTCCTCGCGTTCGCCGCGTGGCTGGCCGGGGCTGCGTTCGCCAAGCTGCCCGGTGACGAGATCCCGCTCCAGGCGGCGGTGGGCCTCGCGTTGTGGATCGGGCTGATGACGCTCGCGTTCGGCGGGCTCGCGTTCGCCCTGTCGCAGTTCCTCGGCCGCGCGGCGGCCGCCTGGATCGCGGGGTTCATCCTTGTCGCGGGGCCGCTCCTGAACAACTACCAGACGCTGGTACCGGCCTTCCGTGGAGTCGCCAAGGTGACCCCCTGGGCGTGGACCGCGGACCATCTGCCGCTCGCCGGTCGGTACGACTGGGCATCGCTGGTGCCGGTCGCCGGCGTCGCGGCCGTCCTCATCCTGATCGGGATCGAAGCGTTCGTCCGGCGGGACCTGGGTGCGTCGAGCACCCTCCGCACACCCCGGCTACCAGCCGCCGCACTCGGGTTGCGCGGCCCGGTCGGGCGTTCCTTCGGCGAACGGCTGCCCCTCGCCCTGGCCTGGGGACTGGGCCTCGGCGCCTTCGGGCTCATCATGGCCGCCGGCAGCCGCTCGCTCGCCGACCAGCTCGTCAAGTCGCCCGATCTGGCCAAGACATTCCAGCGGATCTTCCCGAGCTTCGACCTGACCACCGCCGGCGGCTTCCTTCAGCTGTTGGTCCAGCTGCTGTTCATCGTCGTCGGCTTCGCGGCCGCCACGCTCGTGTCGGGTTGGGCCGCCGACGAGACCTCCGGCCGGCTCGAGATGGTCCTCGCCGCCCCGCTCTCCCGCCGTTCCTGGGCGATCCGCAGCGGCCTCGGCGTGTTCGCCGCGATCGGGCTCATGACAGTGATCATGGCATTGTCCGTCGGGCTCGGGGCGGCGTTGGCTCGCAGCGATGTGCTGACCCCGATGGCGGGCACGTTCGCTCTGGGTCTCTTCGGTGCAGCGCTTGCCGGTGTCGGCTTCGCGGTCGGCGGGCTGGTCCGGACATCGGTCGCCGCTCGGGTCGTCGCCGCCGTCGTCATCGCGACGTACCTCATCGACCTCCTCGTGCCGGCGCTCCGCCTCCCGGACTGGGTGCACCGGCTCGCCCTGACCGCGCATCTGGGACAGCCGATGGTCGGCGTGTGGGACATGGCCGGTGTCGTGGCCTGCCTCGTGCTCGCCGTCGGTGGGCTGGCGCTCGGCGGCCTCGGCTTCGCGCGACGGGATGTGCGGAGCTGACGATCGGCGTGAGGTAGCTCGACGGGCGGCCAGCGTCCAGTCGTGGGAGGATGTCGCGGCCGCGGCTCCCGGGCCGTGACCGCCATGGGTGACCACGGCCGCCTAGGCTCGCTGCTCGGGACCCGCCGCTCCATCACCGCAAACGAAGGAGAG
>WNGB01009381.1_pt1 | contig 35810 bp, 24 predicted proteins | sample 5400681 | NCBI WGS metagenome assembly WNGB01 (sample SAMN13153367, study PRJNA577476) | soil metagenome | isolation source: 115 cm soil or saprolite under grassland replicate 2 | place: USA:California | collected 2016-06-15 | reverse complement strand
TTGCGAAAAATAGAACCTGCAGAATTTCGCCTTCGGCGAAGGCTCCGACCACCGTGTTGGGTATGATGTGCATGAGAAACTCGACGGTGCTCTGCTGGCCCGCCTTGGTCGTGTAGACCTGAATCGACTTGGTATCGATGCTCTTGGAGTCGACATTCATGCCGACGCCGGGTTGCAGGACGTTGACGACCACGAGCCCCACGATGAGGGCCAGCGTCGTCGTCACCTCGAAATAGATAAGTGCCTTGAGGCCGACGCGTCCGACCTTTTTCATATCCTCCATGCTGGCAATGCCATGCACGACCGTGCAGAAAATGATCGGAGCAATCAGCATCTTAATGAGCTTAATGAAACCGTCACCGAGCGGTTTCATCTGTTCTCCCAACTGCGGATAGAAGTAACCCAGCAGGACACCGAAAACGATCGCGGTCAGCACCTGGGCATAGAGATGCGTATAGAACGGCTTGTGTGGTGCAGCCGCCGTTGTCGCTGTGCTCGCCTGCATGGCGTTCTCCCTATGTGTGGATGCTCTGGTTCAGTCAGCGGAAAAAGCATGCGATCTGGCGCGAGCAAACCGGGGCCAAGCTGTGAGTGTTTGGATTGGCAAAAATGGCATCCTCCCAGGCCGTTCCGCGCGCGATGGCATGGCATGAACCGCACGCGCTATTCTTCTTGTGATAGTGCCATAGCCGAGCAAGAATGGGGCCATCTCGGGTGGTGGATGTCGCGAGATGAAAACTGCTGTTTTTCCCGGCGAAACCCACCTTTCGGCGAGTACGATTACGAATTGGACGTGCGATTTTCCGGAAAGAGTTGAACCCAACTTTCTGATGCTTCGTCATCCCAATATCGTTACGGATGTAACGGATATCCATTAACGAAAGCCGTACAGGCGGCCGGGATGCCGATCGTGAGCGAAGCGATCGCGCTTGTGGCATGATTTCGGAAGTCCGCATAGGTGCGAATTCTGAAGTTTCGCACGGAATTTCCTGGGTCGTCCGGTGCGCTGACTGAAAACATGCAATAGAGCAATGCTTTCTTTTGCTTTCTAGATTGCGTGTCGATTGGCACGGATCGTGCGATGATAGATCGTAACAACAAGAATCGAGACTAAAGTGCCGGGAGGAATGAATGGCAGGGACAACGGATCCAGATGCCGTAGAAACGGGAGAATGGATCGATTCACTCCGGGCTGTCTTGCATCATCGGGGCTCTGACCGCGCGACGTTTCTACTCGAGCGGTTGACCGCCGAGGCGCAGCGCGCCGGTGCAGTCGCCACCTTCGCTCTGAACACCCCTTACGTTAATACGATTCCTCCGGAGCGCGAGGAGCGCACAAATTGGGACCGCGACGTCGAGCATCGCATCCGGTCCATCATCCGCTGGAACGCCGTCGCGATCATTCTTCGTGCTAATAAAAACTCCTCCGAGCTCGGCGGCCACATCGCCAGCTTCCAATCGGCGGCCACGCTCTACGACATCGGGTTTGGCCATTTCTGGCAAGCCCCATCGGAAAGGCACGGCGGCGATCTCATCTACATCCAGGGACATTCATCGCCCGGAATCTACGCTCGCGCCTTCGTCGAGGGGCGGCTCAGCGAGCAACAGCTCCTGAGCTTTCGCCAGGAAGCCGGCGGTACGGGCCTCTCATCCTATCCACATCCATGGCTGATGCCGGACTTCTGGCAGTTCCCCACCGTGTCGATGGGGCTAGGGCCGCTGATGGCGATCTACCAGGCGCGGTTCCTCAAATATCTGCATGGGCGTGGCATCGCCGACACCGCGGCCCGAAAGGTGTGGGCCTTCATGGGCGACGGCGAGATGGACGAACCGGAGTCCTTGGGCGCGGTGTCGCTCGCCGGGCGGGAACGTCTCGACAACCTTATCTTCGTCATTAATTGCAATCTCCAGCGCCTCGACGGGCCTGTACGCGGCAATGGCAAGATCGTGCAGGAGCTTGAGGGCATTTTCCGGGGCGCTGGCTGGAACGTGATCAAGGTGCTGTGGGGCTCGGGCTGGGACCAACTGCTTGCCAAGGATACCTCCGGCCTGCTGCGCAAACGCATGGAGGAATGCGTCGACGGCGAATACCAGGATTTCAAATCGAAGAACGGCGCCTATGTGCGCCAGCAGTTCTTCGGCAAGTATCCCGAGACTACCGATCTGGTGAAGGACTGGAGCGATGACGATATTTGGGCGCTCCGACGCGGCGGTCACGACCCAGTCAAAGTATACGCCGCTTACGCAGCCGCGCTCAAACATGTCGGTCAGCCGACCGTGATCCTTGCCAAAACGGTGAAGGGATACGGCATGGGTGAGGCCGGCGAGGGTCAGATGATTACCCATCAGCAGAAAAAGATGGGCCTCGAGGCGCTGCGCAAATTCCGCGACCGTTTTTCCATTCCGGTGTCGGACGAAAAGCTCGAAGAGATTCCATTCCTGGGGCTCGCCGACGGTAGCGCTGAAAAGAAATATCTGCAGGAGCGGCGCCAGCAGCTCGGCGGACCATTGCCACAACGCCGACGGAAATCTGCGTCGCTCGAAGTACCCCCGCTATCCGCGTTCGCTGCCCAGCTCGGCAGCACGGAAGAGCGCGAGATCTCGACCACCATGGCCTTCGTGCGCATCCTGAACACGCTTCTGCGCGATAAGGCGATCGGTAAGTTCGTCGTGCCGATCGTGCCGGATGAATCGCGCACCTTCGGCATGGAGGGAATGTTCCGCCAGCTTGGCATCTTCTCGCAGGTCGGCCAGCTCTACAAACCTCAAGACGCCGATCAGCTCATGTTCTACCGCGAGGACAAGTCGGGTCAGATGCTCCAGGAGGGTATCAACGAGGCCGGCGCCATGTCGTCGTGGATCGCCGCAGCGACATCCTACAGCACGAGCAACGTGCCGATGATCCCATTCTACATCTTTTACTCGATGTTTGGACTGCAGCGCGTCGGCGATCTGGCCTGGGCGGCAGGCGACATGCGCTGCCGCGGCTTCCTGCTGGGCGGCACCGCCGGACGGACCACCCTCAACGGGGAGGGTCTCCAGCACGAGGACGGCCACAGCCATTTGCTCGCAGCCACGATTCCCAACTGCGTCGCCTACGACCCGACCTTTGCCTACGAGGTCGCGGTAATTATTCAGGACGGCCTGCGCCGCATGTTCAAGGATCAGGAAGATGTCTACTACTACATCACGCTGATGAACGAAAACTATTCGCACCCCGCGATGCCGAAAGGCGCCGAGGAGGAGATACGCCGCGGCATGTATCTGTTCCGGGAAGGAAGCAAGCAGAAGCCGCGCGTGCAGCTTCTGGGCTGCGGCACGATTCTTCGCGAGGTGGTTGCGGCCGCGGACCTGTTGGAGAACGATTTCGGCGTCGCGGCCGACATCTGGAGCTGCCCGAGCTTTAACGAGCTGCGCCGCGAAGGTCTAGAATCGGAGCGCTGGAACCTGCTGCATCCGGCGAGCAAGCCGCGCAAGAGCTACGTGGAAGAATGCTTGGCCCGACGTGACGGGCCCGTCGTCGCTGCGACCGACTATATGCGCGCATTCCCTGAGCAGATCCGACCCTACGTGCCGAAGCGTTATGTATGTCTCGGCACCGACGGTTTCGGCCGCAGCGACTATCGCGTCGCGCTGCGCAAGTTTTTCGAGGTCAATCGCCACTATGTGACGCTTGCCGCACTCAAAGCGCTAGCCGACGAGGGACTGCTTTCCACGTCGAAGGTCGAGGTCGCAATCGCTAAATACGGCATCAATGCTGAAAAGCCGGCGCCGTGGAAGACGTGACCAAATTTCCCTAATGAGACCAGTCGCGCGCTCGCAACAGGCTCTCGACAAATGACAGTCAAGGCCGGGGAAGGTGTGATGGGTGAGATTGCACAGGTCAGCGTTCCCGACATCGGCGACTTCACCGACGTGCCGATCATCGAGATCCAGGTGAAACCGGGCGATCGAGTGAAGGCGGAAGATCCGCTGATAACGCTGGAGTCGGACAAGGCCTCGATGGAGGTCCCCTCTCCAGCGGCAGGAATCGTCAAGACTGTTGTCGTCAAGCTCGGTGACAAGGTGAGTGAAGGCACACCAATCCTGACGCTGGAGGTCGATGGCGCGCTTACCAAGACCGAACCGGTAAAGCCTGCGGTATCGGCGCCTCCGGCGCCGACGAGCGCGCCGGCGGGGGTGGCGGAGGTGCGGGTTCCCGACATCGGCGATTTCAAGGACGTGCCGATCATTGAAGTGATGGTCAAGCCCGGCGACCCGATCAAGCCGGAACAGCCCCTCATTACGCTCGAATCCGACAAAGCCTCGATGGAGGTGCCGTCCCCGCTTGGGGGTGTCGTTCGCGAGCTGAAGGTAACGCTCGGCGACCGAGTGAACGAAGGCACAATCATTCTCACGTTGGTGACCGATGGTGCATTGGCGACGCAAGGGGCCGCATCTGCGATGATGCCGGTACCCGCGGCCGCACCGGCGCCCGCTGCGGCAGCGAGCGCGATCGTAGCGCCGTCGCCCGCGCCGGTCGAGCAAAGCGCGGCGGACGCAGCCTTCGATATTCCTTACGCCGGCCCGTCGGTGAGAAAACTCGCGCGCGAGCGTGGCATCGATCTGCGTCAGCTCAAGGGCAGCGGTCCGCGCGGACGCATCCTGCCCGCGGACTTGCAAGCCTTTGCCAAGGTTTCTCCACCGGCGGCTCCACCGAGCGCGCCTGGCACCACAGCAGCGGGCCTCAATCTGCTACCGTGGCCGAAAGTCGATTTCGCAAAATTCGGCCCGATTGAAAGCAAGCCACTTTCGCGTATCAAGAAGATCTCCGGCGCGAACCTTCATCGCAATTGGGTGATGATCCCCCACGTGACCAATCATGATGAGGCCGACATCACCGAGCTGGAAGATTTTCGCATTAGGCTGAACAAGGAGATCGAAAAATCCGGCGTGCGGATCAGCATGCTCGCCTTCATGATCAAGGCGGCTGTGGCATCGTTGAAAAAGTTCCCGGAGTTCAACGCCTCGCTCGACGGCGACAATCTGATCCTCAAAAACTACTTCCACATCGGCTTTGCCGCGGATACCCCGCAGGGACTTGTGGTGCCGGTCGTTCGCGACGCCGACAAGAAGAGCGTAACCGAAATCGCGAAGGAGATGGGCGACCTGGCGAAGCTCGCCCGCGACGGCAAGCTCAAGCCCGATCAGATGCAAGGCGGGACCTTTACGATTTCCAGCCTCGGCGGCATCGGCGGCACATATTTCACGCCGATCATCAACGCGCCCGAAGTCGCCATCATGGGTGCCTGCAGGTCGTTTCATAAGATGGTCTGGGACGGCAAGCAGGCGACGCCGCGCCTCATCCAGCCGCTGTCGCTCTCCTGGGATCACCGCGTGATCGATGGTGCTGCGGCCGCGCGCTTCAATACCTACTTCGCGAGCCTGCTGGCCGACATGCGCCGGGCCCTCGTCTAGAGGTCATGAACGATGGCAAACCTCATCGACGTGAAAGTTCCTGATATCGGCGACTTCAAGGACGTACCAATTATTGAGGTGCTGGTCCAGCCGGGCGATCGGGTCAAGACCGAAGACCCGCTGATCACATTAGAATCAGACAAAGCCTCGATGGATGTGCCCTCGCCGGTCGACGGCGTGGTCATGGAAGTCAGGGTCAAGGTCGGCGACAAGGTCTCTGAGGGCTCCCTCATTCTTGTCGCCGAGGCGGAAGTCGAGCCCGCCGGGGTTGCGCCCAGAGAGAAGGTCAAGGAGGGCGGGCGCTCCACCGGCGAGGGTGCGCCGATTGCCGACTACGGCGCGGCTTCCGGCGTCTACGAAGTCATCGAGGTGCGAGTGCCCGATATCGGCGACTTCAAGGATGTCCCGATCATCGAGATCGCGGTGAAGAGCGGCGACAAGATCGAGCCGGAAGACCCGCTGATCACTCTCGAATCCGATAAGGCCTCGATGGAAGTGCCGTCGCCCGCGGCTGGGACGGTCAAGGACGTGAGGGTCAAGATCGGCGACAAAGTCGGTGAGGGGAGCCTCATCTTGACACTCGAAACAGGCGTCACCGCTGCCGCTCCGGCGGCACTTACCACGACGCGCGAAGCTATCGCTGCGCCCGCCGTGCCCACACCGGTGGTTGCGCGGCATGTCGGTGAAGCCGACATTGAATGCGACATGCTTGTTCTGGGTGCCGGCCCCGGCGGTTATTCGGCCGCGTTTCGCTCCGCCGATCTCGGCATGACCACGGTACTGGTGGAGCGCTATCCGACGCTCGGCGGCGTCTGTCTCAACGTCGGCTGCATTCCGTCCAAGGCCTTGCTGCATACCGCATCCGTAATGGACGAAGTGAAACAGATGGCGGCCCACGGGATCAGTTATACTGCGCCGCAGATCGACCTCGCCAAGCTGCGTGCCCACAAGGAGAAAGTCGTCGGCAAGTTGACCGGCGGCCTCGCCGGGATGGCGAAGGCGCGCAGGGTCACCGTACTGGAGGGTGTCGGCAAATTCCTCGACCTCCATCACCTGGAAGTCACGCCCAAAAACGGCGCCGGTCGCAAGGTGGTCAAGTTCGATAAGTCGATCATCGCCGCCGGTTCGCAAGCGATCAAGCTGCCGTTCATCCCCGATGATCCGCGCGTCGTCGATTCCACCGGAGCCCTTGCGCTGCGACAGATGCCGAAATCAATGCTGGTCATCGGCGGCGGCATCATCGGGCTCGAGATGGCGACTGTCTATTCGACGCTGGGCACGCGTATCGACGTCGTGGAAATGCTCGACGGGTTGATGACTGGCGCCGACCGCGATCTCGTGAAGGTTTGGGAGAAGCGGAACGCTGGCCGCTTCGACCGGGTCATGCTGAAAACAAGAACAGTGTCTGCCGAGGCAACGCCGGACGGCATCAAGGTCGGCTTCGAGGGCGAGAAGGCACCCGCCCAACCGCAGCTCTACGATATGGTGCTGATGGCAGTAGGGCGCAGCCCCAACGGCAAGAGAATCGATGCCGATAAGGCCGGCGTGGCTGTCAGCGACCGCGGCTTCATTCAAGTCGACAAGCAGATGCGAACCAACATGCCGCACATTTTTGCCATTGGCGACATCGTCGGCCACCCGATGCTGGCTCACAAGGCTGTGCACGAAGCGCACGTTGCGGCGGAAACGGCCGTCGGCAAGAACAGCTTGTTCGAAGCGCGCCAGATCCCCTCGGTCGCCTATACCGATCCCGAAGTCGCGTGGGCGGGTGTCACCGAGGATCAGTGCAAGGCGCAGGGGATCAAGTATGGTAAGTCGGTTTTTCCCTGGGCCGCTTCCGGCCGGGCCATCGCCAATGGCCGGGACGAGGGCTTCACCAAGCTTCTGTTTGATGAGTCCAACCACCGCGTGCTCGGCGGCGGCATCGTCGGGACCCATGCCGGAGACTTGATCGGCGAAATCTGCCTCGCAGTCGAGATGGGCTGCGATCCAGTCGACATCGGCAAGACCATCCATCCCCATCCCACCTTGTGTGAATCCATCGGGATGGCTGCGGAAGTGTTCGAGGGCGTGTGCACGGACCTGCCTCCGATGAAAAAGAGATAACGCATTCCGCCGACGCGATGACGCGACCGAAATGGGAGGAAGCCAATGGAAGAACAACTGCGGCGCGACGCATTGGAGTATCACCGGCTTCCGACATTCGGAAAGATTTCCGTCACTCCAACCAAGAGCTTGGTGAATCAGCGCGACCTCGCACTCGCATACTCGCCTGGCGTCGCCTATGCGTGCCTTGCGATCAAAGACGACCCGAATGAGGCGGCCACCCTTACCTCGCGCGCCAATCTGGTCGCGGTGATCACCAATGGCTCCGCCGTGCTTGGGCTCGGCAATATCGGCGCACTTGCCGGCAAGCCGGTGATGGAAGGCAAGGGCTGCCTTTTCAAGAAATTCGCCGGCATCGACGTATTCGACATCGAGATCAACGAGAACGATCCGGACAAAATCGTCGACATCGTTGCCAGCCTCGAGCCAACCTTCGGCGGGATCAACCTCGAGGACATCAAGGCTCCGGAGTGCTTCTACATCGAGCGCGCATTGCGGCAACGCATGAAAATTCCGGTCTTCCACGATGACCAACACGGCACTGCGATCATTGCCGCTGCGGCTGTGCTCAACGGACTGATGCTCGTCGGCAAGGACATCCGCAACGTGAAGCTCGCGTGCTCGGGCGCAGGTGCTGCGGCGATCGCCTGTCTCGACCAGCTCGTCAGCCTGGGGCTGCGGACGGAAAACATCCTGGTCACCGATGCGAAGGGCGTCGTGTACGAAGGTCGAGCCGAAGGGCTGGATCCGATCAAAGCGCGTTACGCCAGGCCTACGTCCGCTCGCACGCTCGGGGACATCATCGAGGGGGCCGACGTCTTCCTTGGGTTGTCCGCGGGCGGGGTGCTCAAGCCGGACATGGTCAAGAGGATGGCGCGAGATCCGCTAATCCTGGCGCTCGCAAACCCAACACCGGAAATTGCGCCGGAGGATGCCAAGGCAGTCCGTCCAGACGCGATCATCGCGACCGGTCGTTCCGACTACCCCAATCAAGTGAACAATGTCCTGTGTTTTCCATTTCTATTCCGCGGCGCACTCGATGTCGGCGCAACCACGATCAACGAAGAAATGAAGTCGGCAGCCGTGCGCGCCATCGCCGAACTGGCACATGCGGAGATGTCCGACGTTGTTGCGACCGCCTATGGGGATCAACGTCTGGAGTTCGGGCCCAACTACCTGATACCGACGCCGTTCGATCCGCGCCTCATTGAGCGCATTGCGCCGGCCGTTGCCAAAGCTGCAATGGACAGCGGCGTGGCCACGCGGCCGCTCGTCGATTTCGAAGCCTATCGCCAGCGCATGGCGCGTTTCATGTATCAGTCCGGAGCCAGCATGGAGCCAGTATTCGCGGCGGCCAAAATCGCGCGTAAACAGGTGGCGTTTGCTGAAGGCGAGGATGATCGCGTGTTACGGGCGGCGCAGGTCATCATCGACGAAGGTCTCGCAACGCCGGTGCTCGTCGGTCGCGCGGAAGTGATTACCGGGCGCATCCAAAGCTTGGGTTTGCGGCTCAATCCCGGCAGCGATTGTGAAGTCGTCAACTTTGAGAGCGACATCCGCTACGAAGAGGCTTGGTGCGAATATTACCGGTTAGTGCGGCGCGACGGCGTGACGCAGACCCTAGCCAAGGAGGCCATGCGCAACCGCTCGACCTTGATCGCCGCGATGTTACTGCGTCGTGGCGATGTCGATTCCATGCTGTGTGGGACGTCCGGAGCCTTCTACGATCATCTCAATTATGTCCGCCAAGTGATCGGGCTGCGCGAGGGCGTGCACACGTTGGGGACGATGAACATGCTCATCCTCGGCGGGCGGCAGCTTTTCATCTGCGACACCTACGTCAACCGCGATCCGACATCGGCGCAGCTCGCCGAGCTGACGTTGCTTGCCGCCGAGGAGGTGCGCCGCTTTGGCGTCACGCCGAGCGTGGCTTTGCTTTCGCATTCGAGCTTCGGCAGCATAGACTCACCGTCGGCACAAAAGATGCGCGATGCCCTCGCCCTCATTCAAGGGATGGCCCCTGATCTTGCGGTCGAAGGAGAGATGCATGGCGATGCAGCGCTCTCTAAACGGGTTCTCGACCGCGTCTTCCCCGACTCGAGCCTCACGGGCGAAGCCAATCTTCTGATCATGCCAAATCTAGATGCCGGCAACATCGCCTACAACCTCCTCCGGGTCGGCGCCGGAGGCGGCGTCACGGTCGGTCCGATTCTCCTCGGTGCCGCCAAGGCCGCGCACATTCTTACTCAAACCGCGACCGTGCGGGGCATTCTTAACATGACGGCCTTGGCCGCCGTCGATGCTGCTCAGACGGGCGTCCGTGCAATGACGAGGATCGCCGCCGAGTGACAACGTTCAGGCGAGCGCCGGATGCGGAGCGTGGAACACGAGCAATGATGAGCGAGAGCTCCAACCTTCATCGCATCATCGTCGTCGGTGGAGGCGCCGGCGGCCTCGAGCTTGTGACGCGGCTCGGCGATAAGCTCGGCCGACGCAAGCTCGCTGACGTCACGCTGATCGATAGATCGCGCGCTCATCTATGGAAGCCGCTGCTGCACGAGATCGCTGCGGGAACCATGGATTTCGCCGTGCACGAGATCGACTATCTCGCGCAGGCGCATTGGCACAGCTTCCGCTACCGCATAGGCGAGATGATCGGCCTCGATCGGCAGCGGCGTGAAGTTCAGCTGGCCGCCTACGTCGACGAGGAGGGTCACGAGGTGACCCCGCGGCGCAGCTTTCGTTACGATACGCTCATCATTGCCGTCGGCAGCCAGAGCAACGATTTCGGCACACCGGGCGTGCGCGAGCATGCAATCTCTCTCGATACGCCGGTCCAGGCCAAGCGCTTCCACGGCCGGCTCGTGAACGCCTATATTCGCGGGCACGCGCAGTCACAACCCTTGCGGGCCGAGCAGCTCCAGGTCGCAATCATCGGGGCAGGTGCCACCGGCACGGAGCTGGCGGCGGAGCTGCACTACACGACGCGCCAGCTCGTCGCGTATGGTCTCGACCGGATCGATCCGGAGAAGGATATCCAGATCAATCTCATCGAAGCCGCCGACCGCATCCTGCCGGCGCTCCCCGAACGCCTTTCGGATGCCGGGTTGAAGTTGCTGAAGAATCTCGGCGTGCGCGTGCACACCTCATCGAAGGTCGCGGAGGTGAGCGCGACTGGAGTGAAGCTTGCGAGCGGCAGCTTCATTCCTGCCGAGCTCGTGGTCTGGGCAGCCGGCGTCAAGGCGCCGGACGTTCTCGCGAATCTTGACGGCCTCGAGAGCACCGGCAGCAACCAGCTCCTCGTACTGCAGACGTTGCAGACAACGCGCGACGAAAGCATATTCATTATCGGCGACTGCGCCGCTTGCGCGTGGGCAGGTCATTCTGGCCGTTATGTCCCACCGCGCGCGCAGGCAGCGCACCAGCAGGCCATGCATCTCGTCAAGCAAATCAAGCGACGGCTGGGCGGCAAACCGCCGCAGCCCTGGCACTATCGCGATTTCGGCTCGCTCGTTTCGCTCGGCGAGTACTCGACAGTCGGCAACCTGATGGGAGGCCTCGTAGGCCGGAACCTCTGGATCGAGGGACTATTCGCGCGCCTCATGTACCGCTCGCTCTACAAGATGCATGAGTACGCGCTGCACGGTCCGACTAAGGTGACCCTCGATACACTGGCTCGCCTGATCACGCGCCGCACCGAGCCGCACGTAAAGCTGCATTGAGGCGTGCGATGAACAACCCGGTTCCGCTCGAATACGTCACCAGCTTCGCGCAGACAAGCCAGGCGCTGATGCTGCAGCTCGCGACCCCTTTGCTGACCAGCGGTGAACATGGGGCGGATTTCAACCGGTTCGCCGAAGTGGCGCAGGCCCAGCAGGACTACCTGCAGCGAATGAGCGCGCTGTGGCTGGGCACCATGACACATATCGCAGCTGCGCCGATCCCACCGGCAAAGGGCGACCGGCGGTTTGCAAGCGAGGACTGGAAAAAAAACCCCCTCCACGACTTTCTGAAACAGTCCTATCTGATCAACATACGCTACGTGAACGATCTCATCGAACGTTCCTCCGTGGACGAGAAGACCCGCAGGAGGCTCAGATTCTTTGCACGCCAAATCCTGGATGCGCTGAGTCCCTCGAATTACCTCGCCACCAATCCGCAATCGCTTCGGCGTGCCATGGAAACGGGTGGCGACAGCCTGGCGGCAGGGATCAAGAACCTGATCGACGATGTTGGCAAGGGCCGCATCTCGATGACCGACGAAAAGGCGTTCGAAGTCGGCAGCAATCTCGCGGTGACTCCAGGTGCGGTCATCTTCGAGAACGAGCTGATACAGCTCATCCAGTACAGGCCGCTCACCGACGAGGTAGGAGCGCGGCCGCTCGTCATGGTCCCACCCGCCATCAACAAGTTCTACGTGTTCGATTTGCAGCCTGGCAATTCGTTCGTCCGCTACGCCGTCGAGCAGGGCCATACGGTCTTCATGGTCTCATGGCGCAACATCACTGCCGATCAGGGTCATTTGACCTGGGATGACTATCTCGAGCTCGGTGTCATGCGCGCGATCGATGTGGCGGTCGCGGTGACCGGAGCGGACAAGGCCAATGCACTCGGCTTTTGCGTGGGCGGTACGATGCTCGGCTGCGCGGCGGCCGTGCTTGCCGCGCGCGGCGAGGACAAGATCGCAAGCCTGACGTTCCTCACGACGATGCTCGACTTCAGCGACGCGGGCGAGATCGGTCTGCTCATCGACGATGCCAGTGTGGCGGCGCGCGATCGGACGATCGGACATGGCGGCGTCATGCCGGGTCGGGAACTCGCCTTCGTCTTTTCGACGCTGCGCGGCAACGACCTGATCTGGCCCTATGTCGTGGGCAACTATCTCGAAGGGCGACAGCCGGACGCTTTCGATATCCTCTATTGGAATGCCGATAGCACCAACCTGCCCGGTCCGATGTATTGCTGGTACGTGCGCAACACCTATCTCGAAAACAACTTGCGCATTCCCCGAAAAACCACGCAATGCGAGGCTCCGGTCGATTTCATGCAGATCGATGTTCCCAGCTACGTGCTCGCGAGTCGCGAGGACCACATCGTTCCTTGGCAGACCGCCTACTCCACCACCGGATTGGTTTCGGGCGACGTCCGATTCGCGCTAGCGGCGAGCGGGCATATTGCTGGCGTCATCAACCCGGCGTCGCGCAACAAGCGCAATTTCTGGATCGAGGGCGAACTGGGCAAGCGGCCAGAGCGGTGGCTGGAGACTGCGCGCGAAGTACCCGGGAGCTGGTGGACGGATTGGAGCTCCTGGCTGCGAGCCCAATCCGGCGAGCAAATCCCGGCACGCGTGACCCTCGGCAATGCAGAGTTTTCGGAGATTGAGCCGGCGCCGGGCCGTTACGTCACAGCACGCACCAACTGAGCCGTTCGCGATCGAATTCGCGCGCGACACCATAGAAGGAGATCGAAGCGATGACAGACATCGTTATCGCATCCGCTGCCAGAACGCCGGTCGGATCATTCAATGGCGCATTTACCGGTACGCCCGCGCATGACCTCGGCGCGGTCGCCATCAAGGCTGCGCTCCAGCGCGCAAAGGTCGAACCGAGCGAAGTGGACGAGGTCATTCTCGGCCAAGTCCTCACCGCTGGGCAGGGTCAGAACCCAGCTCGTCAGGCTGCGATGAAGGCCGGTATTCCGCAGGAAAAGACTGCCTGGAGCCTCAATCAGGTGTGCGGCTCCGGCTTGCGGGCGGTGGCGCTCGGCATGCTGCACGTCGCGAGCGGAGATGCCAACATCATCGTTGCCGGCGGCCAGGAGTCCATGTCGCTTTCACCGCATGCGGCCCACATGCGTGCAGGCACTAAGATGGGGGACGCGAAACTCGTCGACACTATGATTAAAGACGGCCTGTGGGATGCGTTTCACGGCTATCACATGGGCACGACGGCGGAGAACGTTGCGCAGAAATGGCAGATCAACCGCGAGGAGCAGGATAAGTTTGCGGTCGCTTCCCAGAACAAGGCCGAAGCAGCCCAGAAATCCGGCCGCTTCAAGGATGAGATCGCGCCCGTGACGGTGCCGTCACGCAAGGGCGAGATTGTGATCGATCGGGACGAGCATATCCGCCCGGGAACAACGCTCGATGCCGTGTCCCAACTCAAGCCGGCCTTTTCCAAGGACGGCACGGTCACGGCCGGCAACGCGTCGGGCCTCAATGACGGCGCCGCCGCGTTCGTCGTCATGAACGCGTCGGAAGCCAAGCGCCGGGGCGTCACGCCGCTCGCACGCATTGCGTCGTGGGCAACAGCCGGCGTCGATCCGAAAATCATGGGCACGGGACCGATCCCGGCCTCTCGCAGGGCGCTCGAAAAAGCGGGCTGGAAGGTCGCGGATCTCGATCTTATCGAAGCGAACGAAGCGTTCGCCGCACAGGCGATCGCGGTCAACAAGGACATGGGGTGACGCTGCTGCACGAGATGCAGAAGCGCGACGCCAAGCGCGGCCTGGCGACGTTGTGCATCGGCGGCGGGATGGGCATTGCGCTCGCCGTCGAGCGCTGATCGCAGGTTCATGACCAAGTGACTTCGGCAATAAGAGCGGGAGGACATCCATGCGCGTTGCAGTGATCACGGGCGGAATGGGCGGGCTTGGCGATTCGATCAGCACGAAAATGCACGCGGCCGGCTACCGGGTTGCGGTCACCCATTCGCCCGGCAACACGAAAACCAAGGAATGGCTCTCCCAACACAAGGCCAGCGGTCGCGAATTCAGCGCCTACCCGGTCGACGTCGCAGACTTCGAATCCTGCAAGGAGTGCGTCGCACGGATTGCCAAGGAGGTCGGACCCGTCGACATTCTGATCAACAACGCGGGCATAACCCGCGACACCACGTTCAAGAAGATGAGCAAGGGCGACTGGGATTCGGTCATTCGCACCAATCTCGACTCGGTGTTCAACATGACCAAACAGGTCATGGACGGCATGGTCGACCGCGGCTGGGGCCGCGTCATCAACGTGTCCTCGGTGAACGGGTCGAAGGGTGCGTTCGGTCAAACCAACTATTCAGCCGCGAAGGCCGGGATGCACGGCTTCACTAAGGCGCTGGCGCTCGAGGTCGCGCGCAAAGGGGTTACGGTCAATACGATCTCGCCCGGCTACATCGGCACCAAGATGGTGACGGCGATCCCCAAAGAAGTGCTCGATGCCAAGATCCTGCCGCAGATCCCGCTCGGACGCCTCGGTGCGCCCGAAGAAATTGCGGGCCTTATCATCTACCTGTGCTCGGACGAGGCGGCGTTTGTGACCGGCGCCAATATCGCGATCAACGGCGGCCAGCACATGCAATAACTGGCACTTTCAAGGGACTCAATACGTGAACTCGTGAGTAGGCAGGAGACATCAGATGAAAACCCCAACGATCAATCCGGACGAGATGCTCAAGTCGATGGCCGCCGAGGCGGTAAAGCAGCACAAACAGATACGCACCACCATTCGCGACCTCACGCTTGAGGCGTTGCAGATGCGCGAACTGAGCCTGAAGCAAATCAATAGCGTGGTGCGCAAGGTCACCGAAGGCGTTAACGTTGGCGTTGGAGAAGGCAAGATCGATGTGGAAAAAGCCCTCTCTGACGCATTCGCGGGGATGGATGAGGCCCTGCTCAAGGTGGTCGAAGCCAATAACGTCGCGCTGCAGAAACTGACCGAAGGCGGCGCGAGCTTCGAGGAATCGAGCGTGAAAAAGGGACTCAAGGAGCTCGAGGCGTTTGAAGAAAAGTTCCTCGACGGCGTCAAGCAAGCCGCCCAGAAGGCGAGCGACCACACCAAGGAGCAATGGAAATCCATTCTTGACAACATCCCACGCGGGGGAACTGACACGGGCGCGCAGGTGAAGGAGACGCTCGGCGCGCACGCACGGGAAGCGCAGGCTGCCATGCGTTCCTCGCGCGAGGCTGGCTTGAAGATCATGCATACGCTCACGCAGAATTATGCCACGCTCGTGAGCGGAGTGCTGATCGGCCTGTCGGAGGGCTTGAACAGGGAAAACACAAGACCAAGCGATGAAACGCCGCCGGCACCAGTCCGGCAGTGAAAGCACCCGCGGCTCGCGCGATGTCGTCCATTCTTAAAGTGTTGCTCGTTGAAGACGATCCGGAGGTGCTGCTCGGCACGAAGCAAGCACTGGAGCTTGCAGGTTTCGAGGTCGAGCCATTCACCGACGCGGAAACGGCGGCAACGCGCATTGTCCCCGACGTGCCGGCGATCGTCGTTTGCGATGTCAACCTGCCCGGGACGGACGGCTTGTCGCTGCTTTCTCACGCAAGGTCGGTGGACAACGACCTGGCCGTCATATTGATCACGGGTCACGGCGACATCGCCATGGCGGTCAACGCCATGCGCCAGGGCGCCTACGACTTCGTCGAAAAGCCCTTCCCGCCCCAGCGATTGATTGACGTGGCGGCGAGAGCGGCGGAAAACCGCCGCTTGGTCCTGCAGGTCCGGGCCCTGCGGCGTCAGCTTGCGGACCAACAGGGCATCGAATCTATCATTCTGGGACATTCGCCGGCTATCCAGCGCGTGCGAGAGTTCGTCCTTCAATTGGCCGGCCCGCCTGCGAATATCCTGATTCAAGGAGAGACGGGGACGGGCAAGGAGCTCGTCGGCCGCAGCCTGCATCAGCATAGCAGCCGCAGCCTAAAACCATTCGTTGGCGTCAATTGCGGCGGACTGCCGGACCTCCTGTTCGAAAGCGAGATGTTCGGCTACGAGCCGGGCGCCTTCACGGAGGCGGCGCGCCGCCGAATTGGCAAGATCGAGCACGCGCACGGCGGTACCCTCTTTCTCGACGAGATCGAAAGCATGCCGCCGGCAATGCAAGTCAAGCTCCTTCGGGTCCTGCAGGAGCGAAAGATTGAGCGGCTGGGGTCCAACGATCCGGTAACGGTCGATTTCCGCGTGATCGCCGCCAGCAAGCCGAATCTGATCGAACTGGTGGAAAAGGGCCAGTTCCGACAGGACCTGTTCTATCGTCTGAACGTGGCGGTCATCGATTTGCCGCCGCTGCGCGAGCGCAAGGAGGACATTCCGCTCCTGTTCGAGCACTTCGTGCTGGATGCAGCGCGCCGCCATCAGCGACCGGCGCCTGTTGTCACAGAGCGGCAACTCAATGAGTTCCTGAGCCATGACTGGCCGGGCAATGTGCGCGAGCTCCGCAATGTTGCCGACCGATTCGTATTGGGACTACTCGATGATGCCGTCATCATTCGGTCTGGCCCCGCTGTCAAGAAAGTCCCATTGAGCGAACAGATCGATCGATTCGAGCAAGTCCTCATCGAAGACGCACTCGCCGAGCATCGGGGAAATGCGGAGCTGGCGAGCCGCTGCTTAGGAATTCCGAAACGAACGCTCTACGACAAGATTCGAAAGTTCGGGCTGTCAACTGATGCCTTCCGGTCGGTGAGGGGCGGACAACAATGAAGAAAGGAGATTCCCGACGTCACATCGATCAGGTTAGCTTCCAGAAGAATTCAGCGAGCGGCGTATCGCCCTTTCGAAGCTTTGCCGGGGCGACCCCATGACTCTGGATCCGGTAATCCTTTCACGCCTCCAGTTCTTCTGGGTCGTTTCGTTCCATATTCTGCTTCCGGCATTCACGGTGGGGCTCGCGTGCTACATCACGGTGCTCGAAGGACTTTACCTGAAGACCAAGGATCACGCTTATTTTCGCATTTCGGTCTTCTGGACGAAGATTTTTGCGGTCTCCTTCGGTCTTGGCGTGGTGTCGGGAATCGTTATGCCGTTCCAGTTCGGGACCAACTGGAGTCGCTTCTCGGACACCGCCGCGAATGTCATTGGCCCACTTATGGCTTATGAAGGCCTCACTGCCTTCTTCCTGGAAGCAAGCTTCCTGGGTGTTCTCCTCTTCGGGCGCAAGCTCGTCCCGCCATGGGCTCACTTCTTCGCGGCCGCCATGGTGGCGGTGGGGACCCTCTTTTCGTCGTTCTGGATACTCGCCTTGAACTCCTGGATGCAAACACCGGCGGGATACGAGCTCATCGATGGCCGCTTTCATGCTCTCGACTGGACAGCTGTCATTTTCAACCCGTCGTTTCCTTATCGGTTGGCACACGTCGTTACCGCATTTCTCGTGACCACAGGATTCGTCGTGATCGGTGTGGCGGCTTATCATTTGCGGCGCGGGCGCGCCCCGGCGGAATGCCGAAACATGCTGTCGATGACGCTGTGGCTGCTGACCGCATTGGTGCCGCTGCAGATCCTCCTGGGCGACCTGCACGGCCTCAACACCTTTCATCACCAGCCAGCCAAACTCGCCGCGATGGAGGGCCATTGGGAGACGCAAGCGGGGGCGCCTTTAATTCTCTTCGGATGGCCTGACCAGCAGGCCGAGGTGACGCGCTGGGCCGTCGAACTTCCCTACCTGGGCAGTCTCATTCTTACTCACGAGATGAACGGCACGGTACGCGGACTGAAGGAGTGGCGGCGCGAGGATCGACCTCCTGCCGCGATCATCTTCTGGTCCTTTCGAATCATGGTGGGGATCGGCCTCCTGATGCTTCTCGTGGTGGCCACCGCAAACTGGTTGCGCTGGAAAGGCCGGCTTTACGACACCGCCTGGTTCCTCCGAATTTGCGAGGCATGCCTCCCGCTCGGGTTCGCCGCGGTGATCGCCGGCTGGGTCACGACGGAAGTCGGCCGGCAGCCGTGGGTGATCTATGGATTGATGCGCACCAGTGATGCCGTAACTCCCTCGCTGACGGGTGTCGACGTGCTTGCCTCGCTGATCGTCTACGTGGTGGTCTACCTCGTGGTTTACCCAGTCACGCTCTATTACATGGTTGTTCTGGTGCGTGCGGGTCCCGTCGGCGAGGAGGAGACCGACTGGCCGATCGAAGGCCTGCAGCGCCCCCTTCCGGCTCGCGCCGCTGCGGGCGTTCAGGCGGCCGTGGAGGTGCGACCATGATGGTTGCGCTCGATTTCGTGCCGCTATGGACTCTGATCCTGGGCTTCGGCGTCTTCATGTACGTGCTGATGGACGGCTTCGACCTCGGCGTCGGCATACTATTCCGCCGTGCGCCCGGGGACGCAGCGCGCAATCTCATGATGAACTCGGTCGCGCCGATCTGGGATGGCAACGAAACTTGGCTCGTCTTGGGCGGGGTTGCCCTCCTCGCTGCCTTCCCCCTCGCCTTCTGCATCATTCTGCCGGCCCTCTATTTTCCGGTTCTTGTCATGTTGATGGCCCTGATCTTCCGGGGCATTGCCTTCGAGTTGCGCTTCAAGGCTGCGCCCAGTTCGCGCCACCGATGGGATGCGGCCTTTCATTACGGCTCGCTCGTCGCGACGCTGGCACAGGGTTTCGTGCTCGGTGCTTTCGTTCAAGGTTTTAGGGTGGAGGGCCGCTTCTTCGCGGGCGGTTCCTTTGACTGGCTGACGCCGTTCAGCGTTCTGACGGCAATCAGTCTTGTTCTGGGCTACGGGCTTCTCGGTGCGACCTGGCTCATCATGAAGACCGAAGGCCTGTTGCAAGACTGGGCTCGCGCGCAGGCCCGCTGGCTGCTTATGAGCGTGGTGCTTTCGATGGCAATCGTCAGCCTGTGGACGCCATTCCTGCAGCCCAAGATCATGGAGCGCTGGTTCTCCTGGCCCAACATCGGCCTCCTCAGTCCCGTCCCGATTGTGACCGTATGGCTGGCGCTTGCGCTTTGGCGCGCGATTGACATGCGCTCCGAGTTTGTGCCGTTCATGGGCGCAATCGCACTCTTCACGATGGGCTATCTCGGTCTTGCCATCAGCCTTTGGCCGAACATCGTCCCGCATTCGATCAGCCTTTGGGATGCGGCAGCTGCGCCACGCTCGCAGGCGTTCCTCATCGTCGGCACTCTTTTCTTGTTGCCCGTTATCGTCGGATACACGGCATGGTCATACTGGGTTTTCCGCGGGAAAGTACGCGCCGAAGCCGGGTATCACTAGGCTGCATCCGCACATGCCATCGGATCCTCGCCAAAACAGCTTCCTTGGCACTTGGTCCCATCGATTTCATCCGTTGTCTATAGAGGGGAGACCCGCGCGAGCACCTTGATTGCGCTTATCGCGCACACAACGCATGCCGGCCCGTTGGCAAAGTTCGCTGGTTTTCGGGCCTGGCAGGTATATTCTCTGTATGTGACACTCGCGCGATGTTCGTAAGCGCACATGTCTGGGCTGCAGGTAGGCGTCGAGGTAGTTCCTAGCTGTCGTGAATGGATGACGGCGGCCGCCCGTTTTTTTGCAACGCATGCACGACTGGTTCGGCTATGGGCGACCTTCGCCGCTGGCAGCGTCCTGATCATGATCCTGGCCGACTGGATTGCCAGCCGCGTGGGCAACGATAGTCTGCGCGAAGCTGGAGCACATCGTCTCGAAATCTACGCGGCTGGGCTCGAAAGCGAGTTGGCGAAGTACGAGTATTTGCCGGGGTTGCTTACTTTGGAGCGTGACGTTCTCGTGCTGTTGCGCAATCCCCTTGACGCCGATGTCGTGCAAGGGGTGAACGAACGACTAGAACGCCTCAATCAGATCGCAGGTACCGCAGCACTGTACATACTGGATCGCAAAGGGTTGGCGATCGCCGCTAGCAATTGGAACGAGGAGGCGAGCTTCGTCGGAATGGATTTGTCCTACCGCCCTTATTTTTGGGATGCAATGGAGCGCGGCGAAGGTCGTTTCTACGCGATCGGTACGACGAGCGGCCTTCCTGGCTTCTATTTTTCCCGCGCGCTGCGCGACGGCGATGGGGTACTGGGGGTCGGCGCGCTCAAAGTCAGCCTTGACCACCTGGAGCACGCATGGGGCGGCAGCAGCGATGTCGTGCTCGCCACCGACGCGAATGGGGTCATTTTTCTAACATCGAATTCAAATTGGAAATTTCGCGTCGTCGACAAGCTTTCCGATGAAGCATCGGAACGAATTCGTGCCTCTCGGCAATATTGGAACGTGACGCTGACACCCTTGAAGGTCGTGGTTCAGAACGAATTGCCCGACGGTGCAAAGCTGGTGACCGTCAACTTCCCTGGGGTCGAACGGCAGTCCGGACCAGATTACCTGGAGCTGAAACGGCCGCTGCGAGAGCCCGGATGGCATCTGGTCCTGCTGTCCGACCGTACGCCGGTCCACGAGCTCAGGCAGCTGGCCTTCGCGCTCGCAGTCGTGCTGGCGGCATTCTTGTTGGTCTTGCTTCTTTATGCCCGCCAGCGAAGCCTCTTTGTTGCGCAAAGCCTCGCGGCGAAGGAGGCGTTGCAACTGGCCAACGATGCGCTTGAGCAAAAAGTTACCGAGCGTACGGCCGATCTGGTCACGTCGAACGCGCAGCTGCAGCGGGAGATCGTCGAACGTCATCGAGCGGAGCAAAACCTCGTTCAGGCTGGCAAACTCGCGGTGCTGGGTCAAATGGCGGCCGGCATTACCCACGAGCTCAATCAACCGCTCGCTGCACTGCGGACGCTGTCCGCCAATGCGGGCACGTTTCTGCAGCGTGGCCGGCTGGAAGATGCAAGTCACAATCTTCAGGTGATCGAAGATCTGACGGATCGTATGGGGAAGATCACTGGGCAGTTGAAGGCATTCTCAAGAAAAGATCCCACCAAGCTTCAACCGATTTTGTTGGAGCGATCGATCACGAACGCCCTCTTTCTTCTCGATCAACGCATCCGGCAAGAGCAATTACATGTTACGCAGCGGCTGCCGGATCGCCAAGTTTGGGTGCTCGCAGACGCTACCCGTCTGGAGCAGGTTCTCGTCAATCTCATCGCCAACGCGATGGACGCCATGAACGGCCAACCTCGACCGTGCATTACGATCGTCGTTTGCGAGGTAGGAGACCGTGTCGAGATCGCGGTGCAGGACAATGGGCACGGAATTACCGAAGGCGATTTGGCGAGGCTTTTTGAGCCGTTCTTTACGACAAAAGAACCTGGCCATGGACTCGGCCTTGGGCTCGTCATTTCCATGGGTATCGCACGCGAGCTCGGCGGTGATCTGAAAGGTAACAATCGGCCGGAGGTAGGTGCCGAGTTTGTTCTGACCTTGCAGGGCGCGCGCGGAGCCTCGCATGACTGAAATAAGGGTCATTCTCATCGAAGACGACAAGAGCACTCGCCTCGGCATCGAACAGGCGCTCGACCTTGCCGGGTTCAAGGTCGAATCGCACCCGTCGGCATCGCTGGCGCTACCAGGAGTGACGGCAGGCAGCGCAGCGGTCGTTGTGTCCGACGTGAAGCTCCGCGGCATTGACGGACTCGAACTGCAGCAGCGCCTGTTGAGTGTCGACCGCGAAATTCCAGTCATTCTGATGACCGGGCATGGCGATATCGCAATGGCCGTACGGGCAATGCGGCAAGGCGCGTACGACTTCATCGAAAAGCCGTTTCCCCCCGAGCGACTCGTTGCGGCGGTCCAGCGCGCTGCCGAGAAGCGGAGCCTCACGCTCGAAGTCGGCGTGTTGCAGAAAAAGGTGAAATACAAGTTGGCGATCGAATCGATCATTCTTGGACATTCTTCGGCCATTGAACACGTACGCCGAACGGTACTCGACCTCGCCAGTACGGATGTCGACGTCTTGGTTGTTGGCGAGACTGGAGTTGGGAAAGAATTGGTAGCACGGTGTTTGCATCAATTCGGCGATCGACGGAATGGACCATTTGTTGCCGTCAACAGTGGCGGAATGCCGGAAGCGCTATTTGAGAGCGAAGTGTTTGGGCATGAAAAAGGTGCCTTCACCGGAGCTAAGAGTCGGCGCATCGGGAAAATGGAGCACGCTCATGGTGGAACATTTTTCCTCGATGAAATCGAGAACATGCCCCTCGCACTTCAGATCAAACTTTTGCGCGCGCTCCAGGAGCGAAAAATAGAGCGCCTGGGGTCGAATGAAGTCGTTCCGATCGATTGCAGGGTTGTCGCCGCGACCAAAGAGGACCTGCGCGCGCTCAGCCGAAAGGGTGGCTTTCGGTCGGACCTCTATTACCGCCTGGAAGTAGTGGAAATGGTGCTGCCGCCGCTACGCGAACGCCGGGAAGATATTCCCACCTTGTTCGAACACTTTGTTTTGGAAGCCGCCATGCGCTACGGCCGCTCAGCCCCAATGGTGAGCCGCGCGCAGATCGGAGCTCTGATGCAGCAGCCATGGCGGGGGAATCTACGGGAGCTCCACAATACCGCCGACCGATTTGTGTTGGGAATTTCTGATGAGCCGTTCAATGTGGCGCCGGATAGCGAAATAGAGGCGCTTGGCTTTGGCTTATCTGACCAAGTCTCGCGATTTGAGCGTGCGTTGATCGAAACGGAACTGCGCAAGCATAACGGTGATGTGCCCGCAGCAAGCGACGCATTGGGCGTTCCGATGAAGACGTTGTACGATAAATTGCATCGACTGAAGATTTCTTCGGAGAAGCATCGAGTCTGATAGTTGCGCAGAGTAGCTCATTACCAAATTGGGGGGGGTGAACAGCGAAGCAGTAGGAGGATAGTCAGAACATCCTTATAGGGAGGCGACAATGCCGGCCACGAAGAAAATCACCGAAATGATTTTCGGTGCGCCGCTCGACCCGTTCAGCAAAGAGACGCGTCGTCACGTCGTGCTCGTGGCATTCCTCGCCTGGATCGGCCTTGGCGCCGACGGGCTTTCATCTTCTTGCTATGGACCGGAAGAGGCATTTATCGCGCTCGGCGAAAACCGCCAACTGGGTCTGTATCTAGCCATCGCTACCGCCATAACAGTTTTCATCATTGCGGTCGCCTACAATCAGGTGATCGAGTTGTTCCCTTCGGGTGGAGGAGGCTACAAGGTCGCGACCAACCTGATCGGTCCCTACGCCGGTCTGGTCTCCGGCGCTGCGCTGATCGTCGACTATATGCTGACCATCGCGATTTCGGTCGCAAGCGGCGTCGATGCGGTGTTCAGCTTTCTCCCGCGCGACATTCAGCATCTGAAGCTCGGGGTTGAGATCACCGTGGTGGTGCTGCTTCTGGTGCTTAACCTGCGCGGCATGCGGGAATCGATCAGGGTTTTGCTGCCCATTTTTCTGGGCTTCTTTTTCAGCCATGCCATAGTGATCCTCTTGGGTACCGGCATGCATGCCGATCGCATCCCTGATCTGATCCCAAACACGCTAAATGAGACCAAGCAATTGGCGCAGCAGTTGGGTTGGGTCTTTGTCGCTTCGTTGTTCTTGCGCGCCTACTCGCTGGGTGGTGGCACCTATACTGGGATCGAAGCGGTATCCAATAACGTCCAATCGCTTGCCGAGCCTCGCGTACTCACTGGCAAGTGGACCATGTTTTATATGGCGGTGTCCCTCAGCTTCACGGCTGGCGGCATCATTCTGCTTTATCTCCTCTGGAACGTTCAGCCTGTCGAAGGCGAGACCCTCAATGCCGTTACGTTTCGCGCCATTCTTCAGGATGCCATCGGCAATCCTACGATCGAATCGCCGACATTATGGCTCATCCTTGCTCTCGAGGGAGGGCTTCTCTTCGTTGCTGCGAATACGGGTTATCTCGGAGGTCCTGCTGTACTCGCGAATATGGCCGCAGATTCTTGGGTGCCGCATCAATACCGGTATCTGTCCAGCCGGCTGGTCACGCAACGCGGAATCGTCCTTATGGGCATGGCGGCCGTTGGGATTCTACTCGTGACGATGGGCAGTGTGGCGCTGCTGGTGGTGCTCTACAGCATCAACGTCTTTCTCACCTTCTCGCTTTCGCTTCTTGGACTTTGCATCTACTGGTGGCGAGTACGACGCACCGACCGCCGTTGGATCGTACGCATTGCTCTCTCCGGCCTCGGCCTGGCCGTGACTTCCGGAATTCTTGCCGTGACGACGGTAGAGAAGTTTACTGAGGGCGGCTTCATGACCGTGGTTATCACCGGGGTGGTGATCGGATTCTGTATCCTTAACCGCACACACTACCAGAAAATCAGGCGCAAGCTTAGCAAGGCGGATGAATCCTTGCCGATGGAATACCCCCGACCGACTCCCCCGCCCTCGGTAGAGCCAAACGAACCGACCGCGGTGTTCGTGGTCGGCTCGAGCCGGTGGGGCGGTGTGTATGCACTAGACTGGGTACGGCGCGAATTCCCGAGACACTTCCGCAATTTTGTTTTTATGAGCGCGCGCACGGTCGACGCCAAATGCTACAGCGGTTCCGATGAATTGGAGCAGGAGCGAAAAAAAGCAGAAGCAACGCTGAGCTACTTCGTCACGCATTGCAACAACCGCGACCTTGCCGCAAAAACCTATGTCGGATTCGGCATTGACCCAATCGAAGAGCTGACAAATCTCGCGGCGAAGATTCGGCAGGATTTTCCCCACAGCATATTCTTCACCAGCAAGCTCATCTTCGAGCACGACAACTGGTACATCCGTCAACTGCACAGCGAGGCCGCTCTGACTATGCTGCGCCGTCTTCATCTGCTGAACATGCCAATGGTCGTGCTTCCCATGAGACTGTAAGTCGAGTGGCTCATCGCAGCGGTTAGTCGCGCCGGCTCAATCGACGTGGCATGGCACCGATGCAATGAGGCGAGGAACCGGCTCGATGCGATCGTGAACGTTGGTCCGGCGCTGGTCACCAGAGCGGTGGCCAGCGCGGCCTGGATGAGACTCCTGCCCAAAGCAACACTTGAGCGGAGGTAAGGACACCTCGGCCGTATCAGCGAGCAAGGCGATCGCTATGCACGCAGCTGTTCATGGCTGGCGCGCCGATGGAACCCAAGACGTGAATGGGTGGGCGAGCTTGCCGTGTGTGTTGTGGGACGGCCTCGCTGCCACCATGATCTGGCTGCTTAGCAGCAGCCCCGCAACCGGCCTTTGTTCACAGAATAACGCGCCTGCTGGCGTTCGCGGAAAAACTCAACATAGGTCATGATCGGCTGGTCCGGATGGCTGGCTCGCCGATGTGCGACGTACGTTTCGTAGTCGGGAACGCCGATCATCAGACGCGCCGTTCGTGTGGTCCAGTAGACGGTGGCACCCGCCGCTCTCGCGGAGCGATCGAACAAATCCTGCAGGTCAGGCATTGCGGCCTCCCGGGACCGCGCCGGCTAGCCCGATTTCAATTGCGGTCACCTGCGGGCTGGCCAGCGCCTTCCAAATACTGATCAAGGCATAGATCACGGTCGCAGCAACGACCAGCACGAACAGCGCGGCCAGCGTCGCATCGATGTAATCGTTGACCATGATCCGGGTCATCTCGGCGACCGACTTTGCCGGCGCCAGCACCTGACCGGCTGCGATCGCGTCGGCGTATTTGAACGCGTGGCTGATGAATCCCACGTTCGGATCGGGATGGAAGACTTTCTCCAGTCCGGCGGTCATCGTGCATACGACGAGCCAGATCGCGGGCGCAATCGTGACCAGCGCGAAACGCTCGCGTTTCATCTTGAACAGCACGACCGTGCAGACCGTAAGCGCGATGGCCGCGAGCATCTGGTTGGCGGTGCCAAACAGGGGCCACAGCGTCCAGATTCCGCCCAGTGGGTCGATCACGCCGACATAGAGAAAGTATCCCCACAGCATCACCGCGAGCGCGGATCCGATCAGGTTGTTGGTCCAGGACGTGGTTTCCTTGAAAGCCGGCACCGCATTACCGACCAGATCTTGAATCATGAAACGGAGCACGCGCGTTCCGGCATCGACCGTGGTCAGGATGAACAATGCTTCGAACAGGATCGCGAAGTGATACCAAATTCCCATCAATGTCGGGCCGCCGAGGAAGGACGATAGGATCGTCGCCATGCCGATGGCGAGCGTCGGTGCCCCGCCGGTGCGCGACATGATCGTCGTTTCGCCGACATCCTTGGCCATCTGGGCGATCTCATTGGGCGTTACCACAAATCCCCAGGACGAGATCACCTGTGCGGCTTGCTCCGCGGTGGTGCCGATCAGGCCCGCCGAGCTGTTCATCGCAAAGTAGACGCCGGGATGGATGACGCTGGCCCCGATCATCGCCATGATGGCGACGAATGACTCCATCAGCATCCCGCCGTATCCGATGAACACGATCTGGCGTTCGTTCTCGATCATCTTCGGCGTGGTTCCGGACGCAATGAGCGAATGCCATCCAGAAACAGCTCCGCAGGCGATGGTGATGAAGAGGAACGGGAACACGCTGCCGGACCAAACCGGGCCGCTACCGTCGATGAACCTGGTCACGGCTGGCATCTGCAGATCGGGACGAACGATGATGATGCCGACGGCCAGCAGCGTGATGGTGCCGATCTTGAGGAAGGTCGAGAGATAATCGCGCGGTGCAAGCAGCAGCCAGACCGGGAGCACGGAGGCCACGAACCCGTAGCCGATGATCATCAGGGCGAGCGTCTCGCCTTTCAGATCGAAATAGCCGCTGAGCGCAGGGGTCTCGGAGACGGTCCTTCCGTAGATCAGCGCCGCGAGCAGCAGCACGCAGCCGATGAGCGACATTTCGCCGACATGGCCGGGGCGGATGAACTGGTTGTAGATCCCCATCAGCAACGCGATCGGGATCGTGCAGAACACCGCGAAGGTTCCCCACGGGCTGCCGGTCAGCGCCTTGACCACCACGAGGGCGAGAACCGCAAGGACGATGACGCAGATCAGGAGAATGCCCACGCCGGCGATCGTGCCCGCAACTGGTCCCATCTCGGCACGGACGATGTCGCCGAGCGAACGACCGTCGCGCCGGGTCGACAGAAACAGCACCGTCATGTCCTGGATCGCGCCGGCAAACACCGCGCCGGCGAGAATCCACAGCGTGCCCGGCAGGTACCCCATTTGGGCGGCAAGCACGGGACCGACCAGTGGACCCGCGCCTGCAATCGCCGCGAAGTGATGGCCGAAGAGCACGTACCGATTGGTCGGGACGTAATCGAGACCGTCGTTATGGCGGTAGGCGGGCGTTGGCCGCGTGCCATCGACGCCGAGCGCCTTCTCGGCCACGAATAGCCCGTAGAATCGGTAGGCGATGAAATAGATGCCCGATTGAGCGCTACGATCGCGAACGAAACAGCGCCCAGTAAGGCGATCGCTACCCACAAAGCTTTCGTCTGCCACGCCCGTGCATTATTCAAGCTGTCCATGGCGTTCCTCCGCGTTACAGTGGCCACTTTACCGCATTAATGACTCAACCCGATAAATTTCATAAACGATGAGTGCTGAAGAATCGAACTTTTGAAGGCGCCGTACATAGGGTCAAAGGTGTCGAGGCTGTTTCCTCAGTCTTGGCTACCCGAACCGGGCCGGCAGCCGACGCCCGCTGACAATCGCGCTGACCATGTTGCACTTTTCCCGCGTGACCGTACCGGGAATCGCGGTACTAGCGGGCGGGGCCGACGATCCTATTCCGACCCCGCGAGGCCGGCCTCCTGCACGACTTTGGCCCAACGGACCACTTCGGCCTTCACGAATGCCTGCAGCTCGTCGAGCGATCCCCTGCCGATCGGGTTGATCCCGAGATTAACGAGCTGCTGCTTGACCTCGGCCGTGTTTACGATGGCGTTCACCTCGGCGTTGAGCCTGGTCAGGATCGGCTTTGGCGTCTTCGCTGGCGCGATCAGCATCGACCAAGCGGCCGCGTCGAAGCCGGGCACGCCCACTTCCGCAAGCGGGGGAAGCTCCGGCGCCAGAGCGGCGCGTTCGGCGGTCGTTATCCCGAGCGCGCGCAATTTCCCTCGGTGAATGAGCTGCAGCGATGGCGCGAGATCGGTGAACATCACCTGGATGTGGCCCGCGACCAGGGCGTTGACTGCAGGCGTGCTCCCTGTGTAGGGGAGGTGCGTCATCTTGATCCCGACCGCGGTACTAAAGAGTTCGGCGGTGAGATGATTGAACGTGCCCGGACCGACCGAGCCGTAGCTCAGCGGCCGCTGCTTCGCGAGCTTGATCAGGTCGGCGACGCTGTGCACCGGCAATGACGAATTGACCACCAGCGCCACCGGCATCGAGTAGATCAATGCGACGGACGCCAGGTCCTTGGCTGGGTCATAGGGAAGCTTCCTATAGATAGTAACATTCATCGCCAGGGTGCCGCTTGTCGCCTGCATTAGGGTGTGCCCATCGGGCGTGGCCTTGGCGAGCGCCGTCGCCGCGCTCACAGTTCCGTCACCAGGCCGGTTCTCGATGGCGAACGGCTTGCCGAGGCGCTGCCCTAATTTCGGAGCGAGCACCCGCGCGACCGAATTGGTGGTGCCGCCCACCGCGAACGGCACGATGATCGTGACCGTCCGTACGGGATAATCCTGCGCTCGTACGATCGGAGCAGAGGTGAGTGTGAAGATGAGAGCCGCAAGCATCGGCACTCGCGCGCGTTTCATGGCGTTCCTGCCCTCTTTGGTTGTTGCCCGCATCCTAGCAGAGGATAGCGCAAAGCGTACGGGATTCGACGCATCCGATTCCTCTCTAGCGTTGACGAAATGCGTTCCCTATCGATTTCGACGAGCCGCTATCGGAGTAGTTGACATGCAATCAACAGCATTGCCGAGCGCCCCGCCCGTTGTAGCGGCGGTCGATGTAGGTGGCGACAAATTCGCGTTCGCTGAGAGGAGGGGAGCCGGGGTGGTTGGCGGCATGGTGGGCAAGATACGCCCGATAGTCGGGCGCACCGAGGATCCGCAGCCAGCCGCCACGTATCTGTGCCGCGCTGAACGCGCACAGGCCACGCACTCTTCGACGCTCAAGCCGGTCGCTTCCGTACAGGACAAAGCCGGCTTCAGGACATCACGCAGGAGCATCTGCCATCCTTCCTTCGCGAATCGTCGGTGGCGTCTCGGCGGCGCTCGGCAATGCGGTACGCAACGCCTGCAGGGACATCTTGACGGTGAAATAGACCATGATGACGACCAGCATCACGAACATGACCGTCAGCGTGCCGCAAATGTAGTTATTGAATGCGACGCGTTGCATTTCGCCGATGCTCTTGGCCGGAGCCGCCGGACCGGGCGGTTATTCGGCGCGCTATCCAACGCTCGGCGGCGTCTGCCTCAATGTCGGCTGCGACTGGATCGAGATCTTGCATGCGTTCCATTTGGTCCTCCCCTTGGCGCGCTATGCGAAACTGGTGAATGGGTCGACTCGCTGCGCGCAGTTCTCCACCACACGGTAGCCACGACGTCGAGAACACAGACTCAGTGTGAGTCCTTCGTCGCTATTATGGCGCTTTGCGCAGCATGCGTGCTCGATCCAGGCATCTACTTTGCCATGAACAGCCCGGTGGCGATCATCGCCACGATTGTCCGCGCGTAGCATGAGAACGGCATATTTGAGCGAGATGATAACGATAAGTGACCAGGTGATCAGCGAGACCGTACCCAAAACACCTCAGGCGTGGGCATGTCTGTCGGATGGGGCATGTCGGAATTGATCGACGCGGTGTTGATGATGGCGCCGCCCGGTTTCATGTGAGGAACGGCCGCCTTCGTCAGGTGGAACATCGCGTGGACGCGCTGCCAGCGCCAAAGCCGACGAAGAAGGTTAAGCGCGCGGAGCAACTCGGTCGGCACAGACGGAGATCAGTGCCACGTCGCCTCTGTGCGGCGACTATCACACGCCGGGGTGATTTGCTTGGGAAGCCGGATATGTCTCGGTTCTCGGGAGGATCAGACGTTGGCTGGTGGGTTTGAATTTCTCGGCTGAGACGCCACCACCCCTTGACATAATAAGCATTAGTGTGCGCACTCCACAAGACCTGCTCGAGAAGAGGTCAGCCAATCGCTCAAGCGATCATGCGATGACGACCACATATGACAGTAATCAAACGGGATTAAAGCGCGCCAGTTACTGTCGCTGCTCTTGGAAGAACTAATGGGCCCCCAAACCAAGGTCGAAAAAAAGCTCGAAATGCTCCGGGTTGCCGGCGCCATTGCGAATTATCGACTGATAAAAAATCTGAATCGAGCTGCCGTTGAGGTGCAACCTGGTGACAGTTTGACCGGAGATGACTTGCGTCAGTTTGTGGTTCAAATGATTGGAGATGATTTAGAGCCCGATCAGATTTCGGTCGTAGAAACGGTTGGAAGTGGTTCGGCATGTAGCAGTAACCGTTACAAAGAAACCTTAATTATTATGACCTCGGGCGCATTTACTGCTGCACTTTTTGAGCTCGTTCCTCGATTGAAACTGTTGACGAAAAAGGAGAGGATCGTTATTCCAGCAACATCTGTTGGGACTGGGGACACCTCCATTCCAAGTCGATTGAAACGGGGTGAAATCGCTGACGTCGTTATCGTTGCAGAATCCTTGCTATATCAGTTCATCGAAGAGGGTTTGGTCTTGGCGGAAGGGCATTTTCCTGTTGCCCGCTCCTCTATCGGCATGGCCGTCCGAGCAGGGGCTCTTAAGCCCGACATCAGCTCAGTGGACGCTCTAAGAACCGTGCTGCTTGAAGCCAAATCTATCGGGTATTCAGCTAGCGTAAGCGGTCAATATTTGACTACTGAGCTGTACCAGCGGCTTGGAATCGCCGACCAAGTGCTGCCCAAGAGCCATCTTGTGGGCAGAGGTGAACGTGTTGGCATGGTCGTTGCTCGGGGCGAATTGGAGATAGGATTTCAGCAGATAAGCGAACTGCTTCCGGTCCGAGGCATCGACCACATTACGCCTTTGCCCGCTGAAGTTCAAAAGGAGTCGGTCTTTTCGGCAGGCATTGGAGCAAGCAGCAGCGATGTAACGTTAGCTCATTCAGCTATTCAATTTCTTGCCTCCCGGGCGGCGGCGTCTGCAATTATTAGGAGCGGCTTGGAGGTGCCGGCCGGGAGGTGAATTGTCACCTCCGATCTGGCAACAGCACCGATCACGCCATCGTCACGGCAAACGGTCCGGTGTCGGCCAGCGGTGCGGGGGGTTGAGCGCCAGCAACGGTAGCTTAATCATTGCGAACGGCATCCTGTTGCAGAACGACGGCGGAGGCGATGCGATAGCCACGATCGCCAGAATCACCGTGATTTGGCCCAACCGGCGGCAGCCAGAGCCTCGTGCAGTCCTTGGCGGGAGGGCTTATTCAGTTCACTCCTGGTTCGTCACTCACTATACCCGGCGGCGGCGTTCCCTCCGCGCTTTTGGTCGATGGCGCTGGGAGCCGCATCATCGCCGTGATGGGTGGCTCGGGCGGCATTACGGCGGCTAAGGCGCAGGCCGGCGGCAATACAGAGGGCTTGGCCTCAGCGGTTGCTTGAGGATTTGCGAGCCGGAAGGCTACAGCAGCGCGGAGATCGCGCGCCAGGGCGCACAGATGCCCGCTTCGCCCGACCAGCAGATCTTGCTCACCGATTCTGACTCCCGCCCGATGGCGACGAGTGGGCGCGGTTCCGGCGTCTAACGCCGCCGCTCGCGGCGACGCGCAACAGGTTGTAGGAGATGTTGGCCGCGTTGCGATTGCCTCGCGGTTTTTGGCGTCGCAAAGCACGGTCGATCGAGTGATTGAAATTCGAGCGTTATTTGAAACAATCAACTCACAGCGGTGACTAGTTGCTACTCCATTTCGAGAACAGCTGGTCACGAAACCGCTGAGCGGCTGGCGAAAGCCTGCCCGAGCGTCTCTCCAACACGCCGATCGTACGGCTCACGATCGGATCGACAATTGGCTTAGCAACAATAATCGGATGCTTGGTTGGGGGTGTTGCCAAACGCGGCAAAACAGCTGGCCCTATACCAGTCTCCATCAGACCAAATGCCGTCGATAAATGGTTTACTTCGTAGAACCAGCCAATCTGAATATTGGCTCCAGCCAATGCATTATCCAGAACGATGCGATTTCCGCTTTCGCGGCTCACGCCAATGAGACGGTGGTCTTGAAGTTCTTTCCAGGAGACTTCTCGCCGTCGAGCCAAAGGATTATCGCGCCGGCACACCAGCATGAAAGGATCTTGCAAAAGCGATGTTACCGTGAGGTCAGGATGCGTCGCCCCTAGGATATTGATGCCAAATTCAACCTCGCCTCGCGCGATACTTTCCAAGCCATCGTTGGAGGACAGATCAAAGATACGAAAACTGACGTTGGGAAACTGCTGGTTGAAATCATCGATTACCCGCGGCAGGAAGTAGACCGCCGCCGTGGGAACAGAAGCTATGGTCACTCGGCCACGCTGGTTCGTCCCTAAATCGCTCAAGGACAGAATAGATGTTTCCAATTCTTCAATCAGCCGCCGCATGATCGGCTCAAGCTGCCGACCAACTGCGGTTGGCGCTACGCGACGCGTGGAGCGCTCAAGCAGAGTCGTGCCAAACGACGCCTCAAGTCCTCTAATCCTTCGGGACAACGCTGGCTGTGAAATGCTCAGCGCTTTGGCTGCGCCGTGAAAGCTCCTCAGCTCGGAGACCGCGATGAAGCAACGCAGGTCCAGGATTTCGCAATTGATCCGCATTTCGCATCAATAGCCGAAAGTTTTGCATTTTACAATTCAATTTCCGGCTGCGATATTCTCTTCAAAGCTCCCGCGACAGGGAGCAAATAAAAACATCTCGGGAGGCAAATGATGGATGATCTGGTCCGCATCCCATGCGTGATAATGCGCGGGGGCACTTCACGCGGGCCGTACTTTTTGGCGTCAGACCTGCCAAGCGATCCGGATGAACGTGACAGAATCTTAATTTCCGTCATGGGCTCGGGTCATGAACTCGAGATCGACGGAATCGGCGGGGGTAATCCCCTTACCAGCAAGGTCGCAATTGTCAGCAAGTCTTCGCAGCCTGGCGCCGATGTCGACTACCTTTTTGCACAGGTCAAGGTAAGCGAACGAGCGGTCGATACGTCGCCAAACTGCGGTAACATGCTTGCTGGCGTCGGGCCTTTCGCGATTGAAACCGGGCTAATTCCCGCGCGCAACGGCACCACACCCGTGCGCATCTACAATGTGAACACCCGAAAGCTGATCGAGGCTCGAATTGCGACTCCAAATGGCCAGGTCGTCTACGATGGGGCGGCTAGGATCGACGGGGTGCCGGGTACCGCAGCGCCGGTGCATCTGGCATTCCTTGGCGCAGCCGGCTCTAAGACAGGTAAACTTCTTCCAACCGGTTCGGCCGTCGAACAAATCGAGGGCATTATGGTGTCTTGCGTGGATGCCGCGATGCCGGTTGTTATCGCTAGAGCAGAAGATTGCGGGAAAAATGGCCACGAAAGCGCTGCTGCGCTTAGTGCAGACATTGCGTTCATGGCCCGCCTCGAGAAGGTGCGAATTCAGGCTGGCATACGGATGGGATTTCCTGACGCCGCAGACCGGGTGATCCCGAAGCCAATCATCATTGCAGAACCAGCCCGCGGTGGCACCGTGGCGGCCCGCTATTTCATGCCACATCAATGCCATGGCGCATTCGCCATCACTGGATCGGTCGCATTGGCAACCGCCCTGGTCACCCCTCATACTGTGGCCGCAGATCTCGTCGGCGGCCTCGATCTCCCGACCGATGTTTCAATCGAACATCCTTCTGGCATGATGGACGTTCGTCTGGAGCCGCACCCCGACTATCCCGAACCGGCGGCCTTTGTCGTCCGAACCACGCGCCGGATATTTGAAGGACATGTGCTCGTGAAGCGTTCATCGCTCAAGTTAAAACCTGAGAAGCCAAATCTTCTCCCGGGCGTTCCTCAAGAGGAACAAGACGAGGTCGCTTAAAACCCGGAAACCAACTTGCGTCGAAGAGCTCAGAAATCTGGCGACATCTTCTTCGAGAACGCCATGTGCGAGCCGGGAAGTCTCACATGAAAACCATCGATCAAAACACTGTCGGGCACGCGGCTCACGCAAAGCCAAAAAAACTCTATCAGCAACTTTACGTGCAAGTCTTAATCGGCGTCGCACTTGGCATCGCCGTGGGCCATTTTTGGCCGGAGTTTGGAGCGGAGATGAAGCCGTTCGGTGATGGCTTCGTCAAGCTAGTCAAGATGATGATACCGCCTGTCGTCTTTTGCACGATCGCGAGCGGTATTTACTCCATGGCAGACAACAAGGAGATTGGAAAAACATTGCTGAAAGCAATTATCCTCTTTTACGTTCTAACCATTATCGCTCTCCTAACGGGTCTAGTAGCAGTTTATGTCCTGCAGCCAGGCGTGGGTATGCATATCGATCCAAAATCGATCGATCCCGCCGTGGCAGCGCAATACACCAAAAACTTGCATCCGATGGGCTTTGTAGAATTCGTCCTCCATATCATACCAAACACTTTTTTTGCTGCATTTACAGACGGGGAGGTGCTGCCAGTTCTCTTTATCGCAATCCTAATCGGATTCGGCTTGACGCGCGTAGGTGAGCTTGGCGATCCCATAAAGAAAGGCATTGATTCTTTCTCGGTGGTCCTTTTCGCGGTCTTTAATTTTTTGATGAAACTCGCTCCTTTAGGAGCATTCGGCGGTATGGCGTTTACTGTAGGGCGTTATGGCATTAAGTCGATCGGGTCGCTAGGGATGCTCATCGTTACTTTCTATGTTGCCTGCTTTTTCTTCGTATTCGTCGTCTTAGCTCTCCTTGCTCGTATGCACGGTTTCAGCTTGCTCAAGCTATTGCGGTACATCAAGGAGGAGCTGTTGATCGTTCTAGGCACCTCGTCGACGGAACCGGTGCTGCCTCGCCTGCTGTACAAATTAGAACGACTTGGATGTAAGCGGGGCACGGTCGGGCTTGTGCTTCCCGCAGGCTATTCTTTCAATCTCGATGGCACAGCAATTTATCTGACGTTGGCCTCGGTGTTCATAACGCAGGCAATGGATATTGAGCTATCGTGGGGTCGGCTACTGACATTGCTCATTGTCATGTTGCTAACCTCGAAAGGGGCGGCTGGGGTAACTGGGAGCGGTTTCGTAGCCTTAGTTGCCACTCTCACTATCATGCCTGACGTGCCAGTCGCAGGTGTCGCGATAATTGTCGGGATTGATCGCTTCATGTCGGAAGCACGCGCGCTGACGAGCTGCATCAGCAATGCCGTCGCGGTGGTCGTCGTGTCAATGTGGGAAAATGCGTGTGACAGAGCGGTTCTCAAACGCGAACTCGATCAGAACTACGCAAACACGGAAGACGCGTTGGAAGAAGCCCAAGTCAAAAGCGCGGTTACACCTTGAAAAGGACCGCTGGTCGACGACTCGGTTTGGCCTGCACCCGGTTTGGATGACACCCGCTTAAGCTAATCCCGCCTGGCTCTCGAACTCCATAGGGCTCAGATATCCGATCGTCGAGTGCCTGCGTTTCGGATTGTAGAAGCGCTCGATGTAGTCGAACACGTCAGCT
>WNGB01005435.1_pt1 | contig 35812 bp, 34 predicted proteins | sample 5400681 | NCBI WGS metagenome assembly WNGB01 (sample SAMN13153367, study PRJNA577476) | soil metagenome | isolation source: 115 cm soil or saprolite under grassland replicate 2 | place: USA:California | collected 2016-06-15 | reverse complement strand
ACCACCCGGTCCGACCGGACCAAGAGAGCCGACCTCGGCTACAAGAAGCTGCTGGCGGGCACCGACGGCTCGCCCACGGCCAACGAAGCGGCACGCAAGACCTTCGAGCTGGCCATGCTCCTGCGCTCCAGCGTGACCCTGGTTTACGTGGGCGATCCGGTCGTGGGGGCCATCACTCTGGAAGACACCGCCAAGGGCCGGCCCGAGGGCGTGAAGGTCGAGCCTATGGTCGGCCAGGGCGAGCCGGCCGACGTCCTGTGCCAAGTCGCCGAGACCGCCGACATCGACCTGATCGTGGTCGGGAACAAGGGCATGTCCGGGGCCCGGCGATTCCTCCTGGGCTCCGTCCCGAACCAGGTCGCTCACTACGCGCCCACCGATGTGTTGATCGCCAAGACGGTCGACCGCACGGTCGACGATCTCGCGCCCGGGCACGGTGGCGTGATCGATCTCGAGGGCGAGAAGCTGGCCGTCTACAAGGACGACGAGGGGTACCTCGTCGCCCTGTCGCCTCGGTGCACCCACATGGGCTGCACGGTCGACTGGAACGACGCCGACAGGACCTGGGACTGCCCCTGTCACGGATCCAGGTACGCGGTGGACGGGGAGGTGATCCAGGGCCCTGCGGCAAAGTCTCTTCCCATGATCCACGTGAAAGGGGAACGGAAGGCGGGCGCCGGCGCCGCGCCCAAGCCGAGCGGCAAAGGGCGGAAGCGCATCGTCATCGTGGGGGCGGCTCTGTGCGGGGGCACGGCCGCGGCCACGCTTCGCCGGGAGGGCTTCGACGGCCACCTCACTCTGATCGGCGCCGAGCAGCACCTCCCCTACGAGCGACCGCCCCTGTCGAAGAGCTTCCTGCGCGGCGAGACCTCCTTCGACGACGCCCTGGTCGAGTCGGCGGCGTTCTGGCCCGACAAGCAGGTGGAGCTTCGCCTGGGGACAAAGGCCATCGGAGTCGACGCCCACGGCCACACGGTCGAGCTCGAGGGCGGTGAGCGAGTGCCGTTCGACCAACTCCTGATCGCGACCGGCGCTCGTAATCGGCGCTTCCCCATTCCCGGACTGGACCTTTCGGGCGTGTACGACCTTCGCACCGTCGAGGACGCCGAACGGATCCGGGCCGAGGTCATGCCCGGAAGGAACGTGGTGATCGCCGGGATGGGGTTCATCGGGTCGGAGGTGGCCGCATCGCTTCGGCAGAAAGGCCTGTCGGTCACGGTGATCGACGGGAACATCGCTCCCCTGGCCCGCGTCCTCGGCGAGCAAGTGGGCGGTGTGCTCGAGGGCATCCACCGGGACAAGGGAGTGCAGATGCACTTTCAGGATCGGGTGGCCTCGTTCGAGGGGACGCATCGGGTGGAGCGGGTGGTCACGGCTGGCGGGTTGAAATTGGACTGTGACTTCGTGGTGACGGGGCTGGGGGTGGAGCCCATCACCGACTTCCTCGAGGGCTCCGGGATCGACTTGGACGATGGCGTGCTCGTGGACGAATGGTGCAAGACCAGTGTGGAGGGGATCTTCGCTGCGGGCGATGTGGCCAACCACATCAACCTTCTGTTCGGACGCCGGGTCCGAGTGGAGCACTGGCAGAACGCCATCAAGCACGGGCGAGCGGCCGCACTCAGCATGCTGGGGAAGGGCTCACCATACCGTGACGTCTACTGGTTCTGGTCGGATCAGTACGAGGTCAATCTCCAGTACGCGGGTTATCACACCGAGTGGGACGAGCTGGTCGTCCGGGGAAGCCTGGAGGACAGGAGCTTCCTGGCCTTCTACGTCAGGGACGGGCGGGTCCTGGCCACGGTCGGCATCGGTCGGGGCGAGGACGTGCAGCGGTGCATGTCACTGATCGAGGCCAGCGCGCAGGTCGATCCCGATAAGCTGAGCGACGAAGCGGTCGACCTTCCTGTCCCGGTCTGATCGCCGAACGGATTGGGATGTCTTCTGCTTTTCCCCTCAGTTTTTCCGGCATTTCTTTCCGGGCAGGTTGATGATCGAACGTACGTTCGGTATAGTGATTGACACTCCCCCCATGTCCGCCGGACGTGAGTGCACATGGGAACGCAACGAAGTGAGACCTCGTTTGGGCGATGGACGCTCAGCATGCCGGCGTCTGTGCGAGCCAGCGTCAACTGTTCTCACTCATCGCCGAAGCCGATCAGTGTAAGGCCTGGCGGGACTCAGGGGCACGGGACATGGCCCACTGGCTGTGGATGCGCTACGGCATCTCCGATTGGAAGGCCCGGCGGTGGATCGCCGCGGCCCACGCCCTGGAGGGGCTCCCCCAGATCTCCGAGGCGTTCGCCTCGGGGGAGCTCGGCATCGACAAGGTGGTGGAGCTCACCCGGTTCGCCACGGCAGAGACCGAGGGAAGGCTGATCACCTGGGCCCAGGGGGTGTCCTGCGGAGCGATCAGGCACAAGGGGGGACCTGGCCAGTCGGTCCCTCCAGGAGGCCCACGAGGCCGAGCAGGCCCGGACCCTGTCCTGGTGGTACTTCGCCGAGTCATCCAGGTTCGGGCTGTCCGCGGAGCTCCCCGCGGCCAGGGGGCGGTGGTGGCCAAGGCATTGGAGCGTCTGGCAGAGCAGCTTCCGGTCATGCCGGGGGGAGAGGATGGCTGGTGCGTGGACGCCCGGAGGGCCGACGCCCTGGTGGCCCTGTGTTCGGCCCGCATCGGCGCCGAACCCGATCCTGACCGGGCCACCGTGATCATCCACGCCCGCCTCGAGGGGCTCGTTGAAGGCACGGGAGGGTGTGAGATCGAGGGAGGCCCGGCCATCCACCCCGAGACCGCCCGGCGCCTGCTGTGTACCGGGCGGGTCCAGACGGTGATCGAGGATCGGGGCGGCCACGTGGTTGGCCTGGGGCGGGTCACCCGGGAGCCTCCCGGGTGGATGATGCGCCACCTCAAGTACCGGGACCGGGAGTGCACCTTCCCCGGGTGCGGGGCTCGCCGGTTCACCCAGGCGCACCACATCGTGTGGTGGGAGCGCGGAGGCGCCACCGACCTGGACAACCTGGTGCTGGTGTGCTCCTTCCACCACAAGCTGGTGCACGAATATGGGTGGGGCCTCAAGCGCGGGGGGGACGGCTCGGTCAGGTGGTTCCATCCCGACGGGACCCGGTACCGCGCGGTGCCACGCCTCCTCGCGAGATCCCTGAACCAGAACTCGCCCTATCTGCCGCCGCGTCTTGACCTCGCAGGTGTACTGGTCGAACAGCTTCAATCGCAGGCGGACCAGAGACCCTGTCCCGCGGCTCTGGCTTCTCCCTCGGCCCGGGAGAACTGGGCAGCCAGGCGAGTGTCCGGAGGGACCGGATCTGCTCGCGCGTAGCCCAGGCGCACCAGTGTCAGATTGAACAGCTCTCGGTTGAGGTACACGTAGGCAAGGAGCCGCCCGTACCGGTCCCGGCGGTCGGTATCGAACGACAGCCTGACCGAGCGACCGGAGAGGCGCCCCCGGGCGAAGAGCCCCGCTTCCACCCCGAAGCATTCGCCGTGGCCTCCGTACCAGGGGACCTCGGGCGTGTCGATCCCGATCAGACGGACTCTCTCATCATGGCCGTGAAAGGTCACGTGGACGGTGTCGCCATCCGTGACCTTCGTCACCGGCACCAGGTGGTCGCCGGCGGGCCGGACAGAAGCCGGGGCTCGCGTCGATGCAGAACCGCAGCCCGTGGCCAGTGCGGCGACGACGATCAGAACCCCAACCGTTCGCAGCAGCCGAATACGCACGAGGGGCACCATAACCGCGACCACTGACATTGACGTCCGGCGGGGGTCGGTGCGGTCCCTGTTCAGGGAACGAGGGGGCGGTTCTCGAAGGGGGTCGACAGAACCACAGTCGTCCGGGTCTGAACACCGGCCTTCTCTCTGAGGCGCCGTAGCAGATCCTCGAGTTCAGACGTCGTCCGCGTCCGGACCTTCAGGATGTAGTTCTCGTTACCGGCGACGGAATGGCAGTCCTCGACCTCGGCGAACTCCAGCACCCGGTCGGGCAGATCGTCGGGTTGTTTGGGATCGAGGGGCATCACGGACACGAGGGCTGTCACGAAGAGTCCCACGGCCTCCGGATCCACGTCGGCCCGATATCCCTTGATGATCCCGGCTTGCTCCAGCTTTCGGACCCGGTCATGCACGCTGGAAGGTGACAGGCGGACGCGCTCGGCGATGTCGCCGAGAGTCGCTCGGGCGTTCTCCTGGAGGATGGCCAGGATCGATCTGTCGCGATCGTCCATCTCGCCGAACATATTAGCTCCTTGAGCCGGGAATTCCGAAGAAAGTTCGGCGTTGCGCTCATTTTGCCGCAAGTTGTACGATTCCAGCATCATGCAGGAGCGAGACGGATCTGGAGCCCTGCCGGGCCAGCCGTTGCCGCGAAGGACCGAGCGGCCGGGGCACCGCGAGCCTCACGCGCACGCGGCGGACCAACCCCTTCGATACCCCCTGCAGCGCGAGTTCCTCGAGCCGGACTGGACCAGGCTGCCCGGCTACCGGGGAGTGACCGCCGAAGAATGGGAGAGCGCCCAGTGGCAGCGGGCCCATACCGTGAAGAACCTCAAGGAGCTCAAGCAGGCCCTGGGAAGCCATCTGATGGACGACCTGGCCGCCGACATCCACCGGGACATGCAGGAGCGGGCCACCATGTCCATGCTCCTGCCACCCCAGATGCTCAACACGATGGACGAGCAGAACCTTTCGGCAGACCCGGTCAGGCGATACATGGCCCCCGCGTTCTCCGAGCGGCATGCCGAATGGCCAAGCCATCCGTACGCGATGAGGGACAGCCTCCACGAAGCCGAAATGTGGGCGGTGGAGGGGCTCACCCACCGCTATCCGACCAAGGTCCTGGCCGAGCTGCTCTCGACCTGCCCCCAGTATTGCGGCCATTGCACCCGGATGGACCTGGTAGGCAACAGCACACCCGTCGTGGCCAAGTACAAGTTCGAGATCAAGCAGCCGGACCGGCACGCGATGATGCTCGAGTACATCCGGGGGACGCCTTCGGTCCGCGACGTGGTGGTGTCGGGCGGGGACATCGCGAACATCCCCATCAAGCGATTGGAGGAGTTCGTCTCGGCCCTCCTCGACGTGGACCACCTTCGGGACATCCGATTGGCCACGAAGGGTCTGATGGGCCTTCCCCAGCACTTCCTACAGCCGGAGGTCCAGGAGGGTTTTCGGCGAATCGGAGAAAAGGCTCGAGCAAGAGGCGTGAGCGTGGCCGTGCACACGCACGTCAACCACGCGAATTCGCTGACCCCGCTGGTGGCGAAGGCGTCCCGGCAGTTCCTCGAGTGGGGCTATCGCGACGTCCGGAACCAGGGTGTGCTGCTGCGCGGGGTGAACACCACGCCGAAGGAACTGCTGGATCTGTGCTTCACACTGCTCGATTACTGCGGGATCCTCCCGTATTACTTCTACATGTGCGACATGATCCCCAACTCCGAGCATTGGCGAACGGCAGTGTGGGAGGCCCAGCACCTGCAGCACGCGATCATGGGTTACCTTCCGGGCTTCGCCACTCCGAGGATCGTGTGCGATGTGCCTTTCGTGGGGAAGCGATGGGTCCACCAGGTGGAGGAGTACGATCGGGACAGAGGCATCAGCTACTGGACGAAGAACTACCGGACCGGGATCGAGTACGACGATCCAGAGGCGCTCACCCGGCGCTACCCCTACTACGACCCCATCCACACGCTACCCGAGGAAGGCCAACGGTGGTGGCGGGACCACTCGGCGGAACTCGCTCCGGCTTCATAGTTCGACCCCGCGAGGCCCGGACCGTCCAGCGAACATGAAGGACGACGAGTTCACGGTAGACACGCGGGGCCAGCTGGTCAGCGACATCACCGACCGCGTGGAGGCATTCTGCCGGGACCGGGGCGGGAGCGGCTTGGTCCACGTGTTCCTACCCCACGCGACCGCAGGCCTCGGGCTCATGGAGACGGGATCGGGATCGGAGCAGGACCTCGAGGAGGCTGTGGAACGACTGCTCCCGCGAGACGCTCGATATCGTCACCACCACGGGTCCATCGGGCACGGGGGGGATCACTTGCTCCCGGTGTTCGTGAGCCCGTCCCTGATACTGCCGGTCGACGACGGACACCTCTCGCTCGGAACGTGGCAGAGCCTGGTTATCGTCGACCCCAATCGTGAGAACAACCGGCGGACCGTGCAGATGCGGTTCGTGCAGAGCTGATCGGGTTCGCCTCGCACCTATACTCTGGCGCCATGGACGTGCCCCCCGGGGCCAGGCACAGTCACCCGAGCTCGAAGACGCTTTATCGGGCCACACGCGTCTACACGCTCAGCCATCCGGCCGTGGGGGAGTGGGTGCTGGTCGACAACCGGCACATCGAGCGGGTCGGCAGGGGCGACCCTCCGGAGTCCGACCGGATCGTCGAGCTACCCGGCGCCACGATCATCCCCGGCTTCATCGACACGCACGTCCACCTCACAGGGACCACCCTGTCGGAGATCGGGATTCCCCTGGGGCGGGCGCGATCTGGGGAGGAGCTCCTGGGGCTCACAGCCGAGGAACTCAGGCACGGTCCCACCAAGGTGCTGGCCCACGGGTTCGACGAGAGCAAGTGGGACCGGCCCGACCTTCCTACGCTCGCTCAACTGGACGAGCTGGGAGACGTTCCAATCATCCTCATCAGGGCCGATGGGCACATCGCCCTGGCCAACACCCCGGCGCTGGAAAAGTCCAGGTGCCTGGAGGAGGACGGGGCGGACCGAGACCCAGACGAGCGGCCCACCGGGGTGGTTCGACGCGCCGCCAACCGGCGCCTTCAGCGCTGGTTCCACCAGGCCCTGAGCGATCACGAGATCCGGGAGCTACAGCTCCAGGCGGCGTCCACGGCGGCCTCCCGAGGCATCACCTGCGTGCACGAGATGGCGGTCCCGCAATCGCATGGCAGGCGTGAGGTGGAGGTGCTCCTCGAGCACAGGGAGCAGCTCCCGGTCGACGTCGTGGCCTACGTCGCGGAGAAGGACATCCCTTGGGTGATGGACCTCGGCTTGGAGACGCTGGGAGGCGACCTGTCGCTGGACGGCTCGATCGGGGCCCGGACGGCGGCGATGTCTGCCCCTTACAGGGACGGCGACGGGACCGGCACCCTCTACGAGAAGGACGACGAGCTGGCCGAGCTGTTCCACAACGCGCATCTGGCCGGGCTCCAGGTGGCCGTGCACGCAATCGGCGATGCCGCCATCGAACAGGCACTCCGAGTCTGGGCCCGCGTGTATCACGCGCTCGACTCTCGCCAGCGCCGCCACTTCCGGGCCCGCCGCCACCGCGTCGAGCACTTCGAACTGCCCACACTGGACCAGGTGGAGCGCGCTGCGGCCCTTGGCCTGGCCATCTCGGTACAGCCCGGCTTCGATGCTCGCTGGGGGCACCCGGAGGAGCTCTACGAGCGCCGGCTCGGAAGGGAGCGTGCGGCCCGGATGAACCCGTTCGCCACGATGCTCTCGAGAGGACTGGAGGTCGGAGCCGGCTCGGACTCTCCGGTGACCCCCCTGGATCCCATGTATGGCCTATGGGCACTGGAGACCCACCACGACGCCAGCCAGCGGATGAGCCGGGAAGAGGCCATCCGCCTGTTCACCATCGGCAGCGCCCGCCTGGCCCATCTGGAGGAGAAGAAGGGCCAGCTCAGGCCGGGGTTCCAGGCTGACTTCGCCGCCTACGAGGCGGATCCATTCACCGCCGACGAGGTCCTGGACCTGCGCCCGGTGCTCACCGTCTCCCGGGGCCGGGAAGTGTTCGTCCGCTAGCTCTGGACCTCGAGCCTGCTCCCGGTGGGAAGCTTCTCCACCACCACTCGGACCGGCATCTTCTCGGCCAGCTCGGACACGTGCGTGATGACGCCGACCAGCCGGTCCTGGCCCCCTAACCGGCTGAGGGCCTCGGTGGCCACCTCGAGGCTTTCCGCGTCCAGGGCCCCGAATCCTTCGTCGATGAACAGGCTCTGCAGGCGGGATCGCTGGGTCACGGCCACCGCCGGGATCTGCTCGGCCAGGGCCAGCGCCAGGGCCAGTGACGCCAGGAACGTCTCGCCACCCGACAGGGTCCTCACGGAGCGTCGCTCGTCGCCGTTCTGCCGGTCCTCCACGAAGAACTCGTCATCTTCGAACACCAGGCGGTACCGCTCCTGCGACAGGAACAGGAGCCGCTCGGAGCCGGCTTCGGCCAACAGCTCGAGGGCCTCGCCCTGAAGGAAGCTGATCAGGCGGTCCGCCCTGAGCTCGCCCGCCAGGCTCTGGTAGACCCGGGACTCGCGCCGAGCGGCCTCCACCTCCTTCTCCAGCGCCCGCTTCTGGACCAGTTTGGACGCGATCAGCTCGGCGTCCTTCAGAGCTTCCGCTGCCTGGCCCACCAGTTGGCGCGCCGTGGCTCTGACGGACTGAACCAGGTCCCCGAGGTCCGTGACCAGCGCCAGGGGAAATCCGGCGGGAAGGTTCGCCCGGGCTTCCTCCAGGAGCTGGTCGCGGCCAGACCGATGATCCTCGGCCGCATCCTCCAAGTTCGTGACCAGTCTGGCTGTGGCGTCAGCCCAGCTTCGAGCGGCATCAGCGGCTTCCGCAGGCTGGGTCGGGAGGGCAGCCGTGAGCTCCGGGGGAACGTGGAGGCCGGCGACCGCGGCGCGGGCCCGCCTCAGGACCTGCGGAAGAGCGAGCGCCCGCAAACCCATCACCAGCTCGGTACCTCGGGCGGCCACCTCTGCACCCCGTTCTTTGGCTGCGGCGGCCTCCGCTCGAGCCCGGTCGGCCATCCCGGCCTGAGCCTCCGCCACCGCCTTCAAGGCCTGGATCTCCTCGATCCGCCGTTCGACTTCCGCGATCGGGTCGAGGGGAACCTCCCCATCGAACGAGCCCGCGATGGTGGGGAGCAGGGCTTCGCGCTCCTGGCGACATCCTTCGAGCTCCGTCTGGCGAGTCCGAGCCTCCCGGCGCGCGGCCTCGAGATCTCGCTCCGTGGCGCCCACGTCCCGGTCGGCCCGGGCCCAGGCATCGCCGGCCCGCTTCTCGGCCTCTCTGGCCCGCTCCAGCTCCAGGGCTGCCCGGGCCAGGGCCTTCGTATCCGATCGGGGAACCTCGTCCAGCGGTCTCGAGCAGACCGGGCAGGGATCCCCCTGCCTCAGGCCCCTGGTCACCGCACCCACCAGGTCGGCACGATGTGCCCCCTCGTGCTCCTCTTCGGCCTGCTTCCGGGCCTGGCCGGCGAGGTCGAGTGCGGTGGCAGCCGCGGCCGCAGCCTCCTGGGACGTGGCGAGCGCCTGCTCCTTCGTCTCCGCGAGCCTCCTCGCCTCTGCCACGGACCCCTCGGCCGCGTCCATGCGGGCCTGGAGCCGGCCGAACTCCTCGAGCCTCGCTCGGAGCCCGGCCAGCGCCTCGAGCGTCCCCATCCGAGCCTCGGCATCCGCAAGAGCCTGCCGGGCCGCCTCCGCTCGCTTCCCGGCTGAGAAGGCGACCTGCTCTGCCTCATGCGTGCTCGCCTCGGCCCGGGCGACCACCTCGGCGAGCGAAGAGAGGTCCTCGGCGATCGTCGATGCCTGGGACGCCATGTCTCGTGCTTCGCTCGCCAGGCCTTCCAACAGGTCGACCTGGCGACCCTCCTTTTCCCACCGTCTGGACAGGGCCTCGAGGGAGCGCTCGACCTCGGCCATCTGATCACTGGCAGCACTGGCTTCCCTCGCTTGCTTCTTGGCCTCCCTGACGGCCTGCTGATCGACCCCCTCGAACCCGGCCAGGACCTCTTCCTTCGCCAATGCGGCGGCCTTGGCCCCGCGAGCGATCTCGCCGGCCTTTGCGGCCATGCGTTCGAACAGCTTCAAGTCGAGCAGCTCGGTGAGGATGTCCCGCCGCTCTTTCGGGTCGCCCATCAAGAACTCGGCGAACTGGCCCTGGGGAAGCAGCACCGACCTGATGAACGCCGGATAGTCGAGACCGATCAGCTCCTTGATCAGGTTGGTCGCTTCGCGCACCCGGTCGGCACCTTCCCCAAAGGACACCCACTCACCGTCCCGCCACCGCTCCAGGCGCACCGTGCTCTGGGCGAGCTTGCGCGCGGTGGACCTGGTGACCCGGTATCGGTGGCCGTCCACGTCGAAGTCGAACATCACCGAAAGCCGGGGCTGACCCTGGGCGATCAGATGGGAGGCCTGGACGCCCACCCGGGCGACCTTGCCGAACAGCGCGTAGGTCATCGCGTCCAGCAGCGATGACTTGCCGGAACCGGTCGGGCCGGTGACAGCGAAAAGGTCCAGGTTCTCGAAATCCAGGACCTGGGCATCCCGGTAAGCGGTGAAGCCCTTCAGCTCCAGCCGGGCGGGCCGCATCTACCCGGCTCCCTCGGCGACCTCGGCATAGACCGTGTCGAACGCGCGCATCAGGGTGGCATCGGGCTCCGCGCCATGCGCGTGGCGGTGATAGTGGAGGAACTGCTCGCGAGGCTGGAGGGTGCGCATGCCGGCTTCCGGCCGAACACCCTCCGATCGCTCGTAGACGGGCTCTACCCACACGGCGTTCGGCAGGACCTCTCGGACGCGGTCGGCCAAACCCGGCACGGGGCCTCCGGTATCCACGTACACCCGGAGGTAGGCATCCCCGACCTGCTCCGCCTGGGCCAGGACCTGATCGAGCGCGCCCCTCACGTCGAGCAGCTTCCGGCCGGCGGACAGAGGCAGCTCGCGGACCTTCGGGGGCTTCCCGGCCTTGGCCTCCACCAGGACCACGGACTTGTCCTGGTCCACCTCACCGAAGTCGAGCTGGAGCAGCGACCCTGCGAAGCGGGTGGGCGAGGGGGCAGCAGGGATCGCCTGGGGGCGGTGGAGGTGGCCCAGGGCGACGTATGAGGCCGTGCCGGGGATCCGGGCAGGAGAGACGGCGTAGGTCATGCCGATGGAGAGCTCCTGTTCGCCGCCCCCGATCCTGGCGCCGTCGATCATGGTGTGCGCCAACACGACGTTGACCCGGTCGAGGTGGAAGGCCCGGGCCATCCCGGCGAAGACCGCGCCCATGCCCTCGTCATAGGCGGTGTAGGCGGAGGCCCGGTCGTCGAACAGCGCGGCGGCGTCGCCGAACCGGCGCTCCGCCACGAAGGGCACGCAGGCAACCAGGGCCGCTTCCGACCCGTCCCTGGACGGTACCTCTACCACGCCTCCGTCGTCGGGACGAACCACCCGAGGCACCACGTTGATCCCGAGGGGCGAGAGCAGCTTCCCCAGCGCCTCCCAGCGCTGCCACGAGTCGTGGTTCCCCGGGATCAGCACGACATGAGCCCCCACGTCGCGCAGCCTCATCAAGGCCTCGAACACGATCGCGTCTGCCTCGGGCGCCACTGTCCGGTGCTCGTAGAGGTCGCCGGCGATCAGGACGGCGTCGACCTTGGCCTCCCGGGCCATCTCGACCACCTCATCGAGGGCGGCGACGGTCTCCTCGTCCCTTGACCGGCCCCGGAGCCTCTTCCCGACGTGCCAATCGCCCGTGTGGAGGAACCTCATGGGTCTGCCTTCACGTCACGGCTCGCTCGAAGTGACAAGAATCACAGGCGTGTGATTTCATCCCGGCCGATATTCCCACGCCGTCGTCACGGTACGCCACAAACCAGGCGGATGGGCTCGGTACACTGCCCATCATGGACCTGGTCGAGCACCTGGCGGCGCTGCGCCGGGAGGGCGACCTGCTCGCCGAGGCGGTGGCCCGAACCGACCTGGAGACCCCCATCCCGACCTGCCCGGAGTGGCGAATGCGGGACCTGGTTCGCCACATGGGCGACGTTCACCGATGGGCGGCGGCCCACGTGGCCGAACGCAGCACGGAGCCGATCGGGAAAGCCGAGCTCGCGGAGGTGGCAGGACCTCTGCCCGAAGACGCCCGGCTTCTGGAGTGGTTCCGGGAGGGCCACGCGCGGCTCCTCCACACGCTGGAGACCGCGGGCCAGGACACCCAGGCCTGGACGTTCCTCCCTGCTCCGTCTCCGGTCGCCTTCTGGGCACGCCGCCAGGCTCACGAGCTGGTCTGGCTGGATGAGGGGATCGAGGTTCGGCGCGAGCATGGCGATGCGGACTGCACGGTACGAGGCCCAGCCTCGGATCTCCATCTCCTCCTGTGGAACCGGCGCACGCCGAATGGGCTCGAGGTGCACGGGGACACCTCGCTTCTCGACTTCTGGCGAGAGACGGTCCAGGTGCGCTGGAGCCGGTCCCGGTGAGTGTCTTCACCGACGCCGAGCTCCAGTACCTTCGCGAGCAGACCCTTGGGCGGATCGCGACGGTCGGACCCGACGGCCAGCCCCACGTCACCCCCGTGACGTTCACCTACAACGCCGAGCAGGATGCCATCGACGTGGGGGGCATGTTCTACGGCGGCACCAAGAAGTGGCGGGACGCCCAGGGCAACAGCAAGGTCACCCTGCTCGTGGACGATGTCCTGTCGAATCCTCGCCGGGCCCGAGCGCTCGAGGTCCGGGGGCAGGCGGAGCTGCACGAGACGGGCGGAGACCAGATCAACCCGAGATTTTCGAACTTCGCCCCTCAATTCTTCCGGATCCGGCCGCGCCGGATCGTGGGCTGGGGCATCGAGGAGGGGGGCACCGGCGGGGAGGGTTTCCGGGTGAACGCCCGATCCGTCGGGTAGAGATCAGGGATCCTCGAACGAGCGAAACGGGTCGTTCGCTCCTTCCGTCGCCACCTCGTCGGATCGAGTGGCCCAGGACGGGAAGGGGAAACGGATCTGGATGGGGATCGGGATGTGCGGTTGCTGCAGGATCATCGATCCGGGCTTCAGGATCGATGCTCTGGCCCGGGTCACCGCAGGGAGGAACCCGTACTCACTGCGCTCGGCCTCGGCGGTGTCCAGGCGCCCAACCACACGGAAGGCAGCGTTCGCGATGATCCGCCGCTCCACCTCGGAGGCCGTCTGCTCCGCCCCGATCAGGATCATCCCGAGCGAGCGGCCGCGCTCGGCCACGTCCAGCAGGACCTCCTTGATGGGACTCCACCCGTCCCGAGGCGCGTAGCGGTTCAGCTCGTCCAGCACGAGGAACATCAGGGGTAGCCGGGCCCCCCGGCGTTCCTTCTCCTCGAACAGACGCTTGATGACCACCCCGGTGACGAACCGCTTGGCCCGGTCGTGCAGCCCGTGGATGTCGATCACGCTCACCTGGGCGGATTCCCAGTCGATGCGGTGGCGCTTGGGGTCCTCGGCGGCCCGGCCCCAGATCAGATGCCGGATCCGAAGGCGCCCGGCGTCGAGGCGGCGTTGGAAGGCCGCCACCGTGCTCTCGGCCATCCGGCCCCGCCAGGCACCAGCGTCGCCTTCCAGGTTCTCGTGGATGATGTCGCACAGCTGGTCGAAGTCCTTCACCGGGTAGCCGCCGTAGAGCACGGTGGCTTCGTGGTCGGGATCGTCGTCGCACTCTCGGTCCAGGTGGTTCTCCACCCGGGCCACCAGGTCCGCGATCTGGGACCGCTCGTCCTCGGCCTCGGCGAACAGGAACCGGAGGAACCGCTCGCGCACGAACTCCCTGACGGTCCAGTAGTAGGCCTGGACGCCGTCCTTCCGGCCGGCGGTGGCCGGAATGGCGGCGCCGCCGGCGCGCTCGGCCACAGGTGCCCACAGTCCGACCGACTCGAACGGCCCCGCCGGGACGTCGAGCCTGGCGTACTCTCGCCGAGAATCCTCGTCCAGCCTGGCATTGGGCCGGTCCAGCCACATGAGGTCCTCGCCCTTGACGTTGAACACGATCGCCTTGGTGTTGGCCGCGTAGTCGCCCAGGACGGGGGAGTGAAACAGCGAATACAGCAGGAACAGGGCGTACGTGGTCTTGGTGGCGACGCCGGAGACGCCGGAGATGTTGACGTGGGCTCCCCGGGAGCCGTCCAGGAAGTCCAGATCGAGGAAGACCGGCTCGCCGTCGCGGGAGAGGCCGGCGGCCACCCGGGTCTGCATCTGGTCGAAGTACAGCGCCTGGTCGCGGTCCGCCCCCCTGGCCCGGCAGGCGGGCAGGCCGGGCAGGGGCGGCACGAACACCTCGGGCTCGAACCGGGTGGCCACGACCAGGGCCGCCTGGGCAGTGTCCGCGGGGAGGATCCCCTTGTCGATCAGGAATACGTCCGAATCGAACGAGGCGCCCTCGTGGCGGGCCCGAACCTGCTGAACGATCCCCGAGACACGGACCGTCCCCCGGCCCGGGACCTCCGTCCGCACGACCACGGCGTCATCCAGCTGCAGGTAGGCCTCGGCGGAGATCCCCACCCAGAAGGAGAGGGGAGTGGAGTCCTCTGTCCCGAGAACCATCCCTACTGGCTCGCTCATCGAGGACACCCGCTCGCTCATCCCCGCCCCTTCACCGAACTTCGGCATCCGCGCCCTGCGAGGCCTGGGCGGTGAGCCACTCCGTCAGCGCCCGGCGGATGAGCCGCCGGTCGCCCATGCGGTGGCGGAGCCACGTTTCCAGGGCAGCCACGGGGGCCAGGTTCTGGGGGGTTCGCGGATCCCAGGCCCGGCCGGCGAACCGAGGAAGGATGCCCGTCACCACCCCGGCTAGGTCCACGGCACGCGCCGGCCCGACCGCGGCCCCCACCTCGCAGCGGACGATGCCGGCGTGGTCGTGCCAGGGTACGCGTATCGGGGCGATGCGCGAGTACCACGAGAACCACTGCGGGTTCTCCGCCAGGTCGAGGAGCGCGAACACGGGAGTCCGCTGCCCCGGCTCCAGCCGCGTCAGCAACGCCTCCTCGTCCGGCGCCAGGTATTGACGGACGAATCGCTTGATCACGCCGACGACGGAATCGCCCGGCTCCTCGTAGAAGTGCAATGGGCCATCGATGAGGGCCACCGCTCCGGCGGGAAGAGCGGTCCTCGCGGCGAGCGCGGCCTCGGCTTCGCGCATCAAGCTCTGCAGGCGATCGAGCGGGGCGTTGGGATCATGGCGCTGATCCGTCGAGGGGTCGAAGACCAGGCGCTGTCCGCCCGCCGATACCTCGACCCGCTGCGCGGGAAGCCCTCCGGCCAAGACCACCGACCGGCATACCAAGTGCTCCCCGAACGTGGACCTGTCATCGCAGACGACGCTTCCCACCGCGTAGGAGCCGAACAATCCAGCGGCTCGCCGTCCTGAGTCCTGGGCCACCAGCCGGAGCTCCACCCGACGCACGCCGTCCACGAACCAGACCGGGCATCCCTCTGGTCGGGGGGCGGACAGGGGAGTGGACCAATTCTCCGTCTCGACCATCGTATCGACGGCGCCGGCCGGCTCCTCCCCGGCCGCATCGAACCCCATTCCGTAGTCGGGGGCCCACGGGTCGGCTCGCAACATCACCATGCGGGGCATAAGGATACGGCCAGCCAGTGACACTCCATAGCCCCCCCCAAGTCTCGATCAAGGCTCGATGGTTGAACGGGGGAGCGGGGCCCGCACGGTCCATTTGCCGGTCGCCAGACCCTGAATCGGGGATTGACACTTTGAGGAGGCGGGCCTAGACTCACGACCGCTTGCCGCCCCCGCGGCGGTAGGCAATTGGACCCAAGAGGCCGAGTAGAGAACGCACGCGCCCCGGCGCTTGCGGCCCCAAAGGTCTCTTGGGTCCTCTCAAATCCCTCCGTCTCGATCGTCCGTCCGTCCATGCGTGCTCGCCCTTGGCGTCGAGAGGTTCCTCCTCCGAGGGACCACTGACGGAAAAAGGCGAAGCCGGAACAAACGGGCCGGGCAACTGGTTAGCGGGGGAGCGGTCGGGGTATCGTCCGCCCCACCCCGGGCGTACAATCCCCGTCACTCTGCGACGGGTGGGGGCGGCGAGGTACAAACACGAGGCGAAGACAAGTGGAAGAGGAAGAGGAATATATACCTGACGGCGACGACGAGGAGGATGGAGACGAGCCTGCCGCCGAAGCCGAAGTCGAGGACGACTCGGTCGAGACGAGCCTGGACGAGATCCTCACCAAGAAGCCGGAAGAGCGTCCCGCGACCGAGGAAGAGGAGGATGAGGACTCGGTCCTGTCCCTCGGGCGAGACGATCGCATCGAGACCCTGTCCGTCAAGGTCGAGCCGAAGAAGGACACCGAATTCGTGTGTCAAAACTGCCACCTGGTGAAGCCGATCCGGAGTCAGCTGGCAGACAAGAAGCGCATGTACTGCCGGGACTGCGCCTGAGCGATCGCTCGCCGACGCTCTGGTGGGCCTTGTCCGCCAGTGCGGTCTCGGGCTTGCTGCTCTGCCTGGCCAACCCGCCACCCGAGGTCGGGGCTGTCGCGTTCGTCGGGGTGACCCCGCTCTTGTGGAGCCTGCGAACCGCCCGGCCGAAGAGAGGGGCGCTCCTCGGGCTCGTGTTCGGGCTCGTGTATTGGGGAGTCCTGATGTACTGGCTCCTGCCCTTCGGACTCATCGCATGGTTGCCGTTGGTGGTGAGCCAGAGTGCGTACACGGCGCTGTTCGGTCTCCTGATGCCGCTCCTCTGCCGGGACCGCAGCCCCGTGCTCTCGGCCGTGGGAGCGGCCGCTCTGTGGACGGCGGCCGACTGGGCTCGGGGCACCTGGCCGGTGGGCGGGTTCACGTGGGGGGTGCTCGGCAACACCCAGCACGCGAACCGGTTCCTGCTGCCCCTGGCCTCGATCACCGGGGTGTGGGGGATCACCTTCGTCGTCGTGTTGGTGAATGCCCTCCTCCTGGCCGCGCTGCCTCGGGTCCGGGCGAAACAGGCATCCGGGGCCGGGCTGGCGATCATCGCCATGGGCGCGGTCCTCGCCCCTGCCCTCATTCCACTGTCGTCGGCCACCGGCGGAAGCCTCGACGTCGCCGTGGTCCAGGGGAACGTCCCCCTCGCCCTGGCCCACGACCGACTCCTGCAGACCGCGGCGGTGGGGGAGAGCCACATCGCCCTGCACAAGGAGCTCACGGCCCGGCCCCCCGATCTGGCCGTGTGGCCGGAGAACGCATTGGCCGATGACCCCGCGGTCGACCTCCAGCTCGGCCGGAAGGTCTCCGAAGGGATCCGCTCAGTCGGCGCCCCGACGTTGGTGGGCGCCATCCGAGAAGCGCCGGGAGACCGTTTCTACAACCAGGTCCTGCTGTATTCGGGGAAGGGACGCATCGTCGGCCGCTACACCAAGAACCACCTGGTGCCCTTCGGCGAGTACGTGCCGTTCCACGCGATCCTGGGGTGGACCGAGCGATACCGCCGAGGCAACGCCGATCTCGCCCAGGGCCACGTCATCAACCTGTTCCGCGTGGACGGGGTGATGGTGGGCACCCCCATCTGCTTCGAGAACGCGTTCCCCGATCTATTCCGCCGCTTCGTCGCCAAGGGCTCCGGTCTCATGGTCGTGAGCACCAACGACTCGTCCTTCCTGTTCTCGCCCGCCTCGCGCGAGCACGTGATCATGAGCCAGCTCCGGGCGGTCGAGACGGGCCGATGGGTCGTGCATGCGGCCGTCTCGGGCCAGAGCGCCATCGTCGATCCGCGGGGTCGGGTGGCCGCGCGAACCGGGCTGTTCGAACGCTCGGTCCTTCGGGCCACGGTTCCCAGCTCGACGGTCCGAACCCTCTACGTGCGGTGGGGCGACTGGTTCCCGTGGGCCTGTGGGATCGGGGCGCTGCTCGTCCTGGCGGCGACGGTGATCCGCCGCCGGGGGAGCGGAGGGTCTCCCCCGGCGGGGGAGGAACCTCGAGACGCGGCGCGCGTCGACCAGCCATCCTCGACCGAACGGAGCGCTCCCATGCCGGTCTCCGGCGGCGCGGAACCTCGGGTTCTGGTCATCGTGCCGACCTACAACGAGCGAGCCACCATCGGGAGAGTCCTGGCCGGGGTGATGGAGGCCGGGCGGAACGTGGAGGCGCTCGTGGTAGACGACGGGTCCCCGGACGGGACGGCCGCCGTGGTGGAGGCCCTGGCGAAGGAAACTGGCCGCATCTCCATGATCCGCCGGTCCGGCAAGCAGGGGTTGGCCAGCGCCTACCTGGCAGGCTTCCGCAAGGCCCTGAGGGAGAGATACGACGTGGTGGTGGAGATGGACGCCGATCTCTCGCACCGGCCGGAGGATCTGCCCGCGCTCTTGCAGGGGGCGACATCTCACGACCTGACCATCGGCAGCCGCTACGTCCCCGGCGGCAGCGTGAGCAACTGGAGCAGGGCGCGCCTGGCCCTGTCCCGGGCCGGAAACACCTACGCCCGGGTGGCCCTGGGGCTCCCGGTGGCCGACGCGACGAGCGGGTTCCGGGCCTACCGCAGCGAGGTCCTGGAGGCCCTGCTCGGCGAGGGGATCCGCTCGGAGGGGTATGCCTTCCAGGTGGAGCTGGTCTACCGCGCGTGGCGATCCGGCTTCTCGGTCACCGAGGTCCCCATCACGTTCCGCGAGCGCGAACACGGCACATCGAAGATCTCGCGCCGCATCGTCGCGGAGGCTCTTCTGAAGATCACGCAGTGGGCCCTCCGGGATCGGTTGCGCGGGCGCCGGCCTGTTCGCTGACCGCGGAGTCCACCGAGTCGAAACCCCTCCCCCGTGCTGGGTGAGAGGGAAGGGAATCGCCTATAACGATGATTATGTCAAGTCGCTAGAGCTACGCAGGTGGCCCCTCCCCCGGCCGGGTTGACCTGCCTGAACGAGCATGTCGGACATGCCGCCTCCGGGCTGGCGCCGATGACGATGGCTCCGGCATCACAGCAGGGACATCTGCTCCCACCGGGAGGCAGCCGCCGCGGAGCCATCCTCCTGGACGGACCGTCCTTCCCTGATCGGCATGATCGCGGCGGTGACGTCGCCGGTGACCCGGGAGGCCGGTTGGTCGCTTCCCCCTCCCGCCCGCCAGTCCCGCAGGATCGAGGCGGCCCACCGTTCGGCCGCCACTTCCGAACGGCGCAACCCCGCGATGAATCGCTCCCGCCAGTCATCGACCGTGATGGACGGGGCCGTCTTGCGCCGAGGATACCGATACGACTTCGGATACCCCCTGTTGCGCAGGACGCTGGGCACCTTGAGTCGGACCAGGAACCGCGTCGCGGGGTGAGGCCTGGGTCGCCGAGGCAACTCGAAGTAGGCCCTCCCGGTGAAGGCGTCCCACGATCGGTGCGCCCGTTCGACCCGCACCTCCACCCCAGACGCATCGACCCCGAGGAAGCCTTCTTGGACAAGCCGGCGTAGCTCGTGATGATCGGCGCGTATCTCCTCGCTCACGACCATGCGGATCCCCCCGCCGTCCACCGCCGTATCCTACCGCCCGGCGAGGACATGAATCACAAGCGTGTCATTCACCCCACGGGGACGCAGGCGTGGCGCGGTTGGGCAGGTGCCGCCAGCGCTGGAACAATGACGCGAATGGACGACGTGTCCCTCGTTTTCCAGAAGAACCTCTAGCCCACTTGGCTTCCGTCGATCCTGCCTTGCCACGTTCTCGTCGCGGCGAGTCGAGACCTACCAACGTCCTCGGTGGACGATGTCGGACAGCCGCTTGCGCGACCGGGTGTGCGCGGAAGACCTCACGGGGTCGATCGGCGCGGGATGCCCGACCGCGATGCCGCCGATGGGTTCCCACTCTGCGGGGACCCCGAAGGCCTCTTTGAACGCGGGGATGGTCGCGGGGTACAGACCGAAGAAGAGCGCCCCGAGTCCCTCGTCCACCGCGGACAGCAGTATCAGCATCGATGCGAAGGCTGCGTCGATGTACCAGAACGGCATGGGCCATCGGGACTCGTCGCGGTCGGCCCAGCGCTTGTCCTCCTCGGTGTATCGGTCGAGGTAGGCCTTCTTGCTCGCCAAGGGCACGATGAGGACCGGGGCATGCCACACCCCTTCCAGCACGGGTTGGTCTCCAGTGTTCACGTCCCAGAAACGGCCGGTCTGTTCCCGCCCTTCCAGGACGAGGAATTCGAATCCCTGCGTGTACCCGGCGGACGGCGCGCGCTGTCCCTTCGCGAGGATCCGGTGGAGGACGTCGGCGTCGACCGGTCGATCGAGAAAGGTGCGGACCATCTTCCGCCGGCGCACCACGGTGTCGAACTCCATCGGACCGGCGACTACCAGCGGAGCTTGGGATCCCGAGCGGCCTTCCCTTCGTCCAGCCTCCGGACGGGAGTCGTCACCGGTGCCTCGTGGAGCAGATGCGGGTCCCGGGCGGCCTCCCGCGAAACCTGCACCATCGCTTCGGCGAAGGCGTCGAGCGTGTCCTTCGACTCGGTCTCGGTCGGCTCGACCATCATGGCTTCCTCCACGATCAGCGGGAAATACACGGTGGAGGGATGAAAGCCCAGGTCGATCAAGCGCTTGGCCACGTCCATCGCACGTACTCCATGCTTCTTGAGCGGCTTGGCCGTGGCCACGAACTCGTGCATGGGCCGGCCCGGGTATGCCAGCGGATACGCGTCGCGAACCATGCAGGCCAGGTAGTTGGCGTTGAGGACCGCCCGCTCCCCCACTTCCCGGAGTCCTTCCTTCCCACGCCCAGGGAAGAGATGCCGCAGGCGGTGAGCATCGCCTGCACGTCGTCATCGGTGTGTGGTGCGAACCGCACGAGGTCAGTCTACCGTCGGACCCCGAAACGCAGTCTCGAAGCCACTCCCACTTCCCTCTCTACCCTGCTACTCGCTGATCGTCCAGGCCGTACTTCATGACCAGTGAGAGATAGTCACGCTGGTAGAAGATCTTGCACCGCACATCGGGATACCTCTCCCGAAGACGCCGGATCTTGCGGTTCTTCTTCGTCACGAGCTTCTGGTTGAGCGTGGTGATCTCGATGTACAGGTCGTAGGCGGGCAGGTAGAAGTCGGGCGTGAACCGCTGGACGACGCTGCCGTCCTTGTCCCACTCCAGGTCGAACGACGTCGGCTCGTATCGCCACTCGATCTGATAGAAGTCCAGCAGCCGCGCGAACTGACGCTCGCTGGCATGGGCGAAGTCCACGGTGTCGCTCTGGAGTGGCTCCGGGGAACGGGAGGAACGCCCGGGGGTCAAGCGCCCCCTGCCCGGGCCATCGACGCCGGCCGGGCCCCCCGCTTTCGCCCAACAGAGGTCGACAGATCCTCCCAAACCTTGTCGAGAGCGATGGCGAATACCCCCTGGCCTCGCTTCACCAGGTCGATGATCTCGTCCTCCGACTGGGCCGCGTAGACCCGTACCCCGTCGGACATCAGGGTGACGCTGGTCGGTTCCGTGCCCAAGTGCTTACGGAGGAAGACGACCGCCTTACGGATCTGCTGCAGCGAGACACCGGTATCGAGCAGGCTCTTGATGGTGCGAAGCTGCACGAGGTCTTGGAAAGAGTACAGCCGCTGTGTCCCCGAGCCACCGGCATCTCGGACGCTGGGGATGACTAGCCCGGTCCTTGCCCAGTAATCCAGCTGACGATAGGAGATGCCAACCAGCCGACAGACTTCGGGGACTCGATACCCTTCCGGTTCCGCCATGACAGCTCCGTAATTACGAGGACGTAAGGAAGGCTACCACGGGTGCTCGAACTGTCAACGACTCGTCGCCGTCAACAGCCGCCTCGATGGGTCAGTGCAACAGGGTCATAACTAGGCGAAGTCTTCCGGAGTGACCTGGTCGAGGAACTCGCGGAACTTCTCGACCTCCTGCTCCTCGTCATCCTTGATCACGATGGAGGCTTCGGAGAGGACCTCCTCATTGGCGAAGATGGGAACGTTCACCCTGACGGCCAGGGCGATGGCGTCACTGGGACGGGACGACACCTCGTACTGGGATCCATTCTGCTGCATGTGGATGATCGCGTAGAACGTTCCTTCACGCAGCTCCGTGATGACGATCCTCTCGACCCGAACGCCCACTTCCTCGAGCACGTTCTTGAGCAGGTCATGGGTCATTGGCCTGGCTGTGACGATCCCCTGGAGAGCGAAAGCGATAGCCGTAGCTTCCATGGCCCCGATCCAGATCGGGAGGTAGCGCTCCCCGTCTCGCTCCCGGAGCAACACGATCGGCTGGTTGGTGGGGAGCTCCACCCGCACGCCTACCAGGTTCAATTCGATCATCGGCTCTCCGAACTCACTGTACCCACAGCGCTGAGGACCGGCAACAGGGGGGAACCCCGGAATCCTCAGTGCGGCTCCGGGAGCGTTTCGGTGGCGGAAGACGGAACCTTTCCGAGGAACCCGACGAGGGCATCGGGGTCCGCGGCCAGGACGCTCTGATCGTCGACCGCCAGGATGGCCCTGAGGTTTCGGTACCTCTCGCCGTGGTCCAGCCCGTAGCCGACCACGAAGCGGTCCGGGCAGTCGAAGCCACTGTACTTGATGTCCAGAGGAGCGATACGGCGAACACTCTTGTCCAGCAGCGTGCACACTTCGAGTGACGCCGGCTGCCGAGCACGCAGGCTCGCCAGAAGATAGGAAAGGGTCAGGCCGGTGTCGATGATGTCTTCGACCACGATGACATCCGCGCCGCCGATGTCCTGATCCAGGTCCTTGAGTATCCGGACCACTCCTCCAGTGGCCTCCGACCCGGCACCGTACGAGGAGATCGACATGAAGTCCACCCGCAAGGGCAGGTCGATCTCCCGGAACAGATCGGCCAGGAAGACCACGGCTCCCTTGAGGATGCAGATGAGGACCGGCGAGCGGCCGGCGTAGTCGCTGGCGATGGCCCGTCCGATCTCCTGGACGCGGCCCCGGATCTCCTCCTCCGAATAAAGGATCGTCGCCACGCCGGTCACCGTCCGCCGATTATAGGAAGGCGTCCAACAGGCTCTTGAGCACCGCAGCAACGAGCCGCAGAGCCGCGACCAACGGGCCTGTTCGGACAGGGCCCGCCTCCGGCGATGGAGATGCCCCCGACGTCGGCCGGAACACCGTGCGAGAGGCGACCGCTTCTACCGCACCAATGTGTTTGCCCGCGATCACGACCAATGCCTCCCCAACACGTTGCCCCGCGACAACCGGCAGGAACAGTCCCGTATCGGGAAGGAGCGCCCGAAAGACCATGGGAAGCTGATCCTTGCGGACGAACTTGACGAGATCGCCTCCCGCCACCGCATCGACGGTTTGCCCTTCGATCATGACTCGGCCGAGCGTCTGGCCCCTCACCACCAGGACCGCCCTCTGGAACGCCTCGTAGCCGAAGTTCAGCAGCGCTGCCCCGTCGTCGAACACCCCCGCAGCATCATCGCTCCGCGATCCCAGGGCCACGGCTACCAGTCGAACAGCTCCGCGGTCTGCGGCGGCCACCAGACAGTGCTGGGCTGGGGTGGTGAATCCCGTCTTTCCCCCGATGGCTCCGGGGTAGAGCCACAACAGGATGTTCCTGTTCTGGATGCGACGGGGTGGTCCGGACGGAGCCGGGATCTTGTGGAACTTCGTCCGGGTAATCCGGGCGAAGAGAGGCTCCATGTACGCGGCTCTGACCACGGCAGCAACATCCTTGGCCGTGGAATACCCTCGGTCCTCCAGGCCGGCGGGATCCAGGAAGCGGGTCCGGTGGATGCCGATCTGCTCGGCCTTGCGGTTCATCAGGGCCACGAATCCGGCGACCGACCCTCCCACGTGCTCGGCGAGGGCGACCGCGGCGTCGTTGGAGGACTGCATGAGGAGCGCGTACAGGAGCTCCCTCACGGAGATCCGCTCGCCCGTCACCAGGCCGAGCTGTGAGGCCCGCGTCCCGGCGGCTCTCGCGCTGACCACCACCTCCTCCCCGGGGGACGCTTCTTCCAGCACGACCAACGCCGTCATGATCTTCGTGATGCTGGCGATGGGGCGGCGCATGCTCGCCCTCTTGGCGTAGAGCACCTGGCCGGTGCCGAGGTCCTCCAGGACCGCGGAGGGAGATGTGAGCTTGGGGGCGACGGCCGAAGGGGTGGGCGTGCGGAGGGCGGTGGGGAACGGGGAGGGCGATCCGTTCGGCGGCACCGGCGTCGGCGGCGGGGTCGCGGCGCCGACGAACGACGGATACGTCACCACGCCCGCGAGCAGGGCCCCCGCCAGAATGGCGGCGGCCAACGCCTTGGGTGCGGCCTTGCACACAGCCGCGGGCTCCGCGGTCCGAGATCGCATCGCGACGGTGACTGGGGCTAGGAGCTCTGCAGGTACTGCCGGAGGTTCGAACGGAGCAGGGCCTGCTTCAGCTTCCGGGACAGCGCTGCGAGGTCGGTCAGATTCTCGGCAGCGGCCTTGCGAGCATCGGGGTTCCTCTGGCGCAGCATGGGCATGACGATGGACTCAAAGAACGTCGCCTCGCGTTCTGCGAAATGCCGGTACATGGTGAGGTGTCGCGGCTCGATCCCGTACTTGAAGAAGTCCCTGGCGATCGACAGCACGACGAAGTCGTCACCGTCGTAGTACTGCTCACCGTTCAGCCCGTGCGAGCAGAGGATCCCGAACGACTCGAGCTCGCGGATCCTGTTGCGGTCGACCCCGGTGGCCGCGGCGAGCTCCTCCACCGACATGTGCAGTCCTGTTGGCGGCGTGACCAGTTCGTCGTCGCCCGGCTCCGGAGCGGCGGCCTTCGTCGTGGATCCGGGCTCCTCGTCCTTCTGTTCCAGACGATCCTTGATCACCTTGAGAGGCAGGTATTCGTCCCGTTGCATCCGGAGGATCGTCCGGAGGCGCTGGATATCCGGGTCGTAGAACTTGCGATAGCCCGAAGGCGTGCGCTCCGGGTCGATCAGCCCCTCACCCTCGAGGAACCGGATCTTCGAGATGGTGATGTCGGGGAACTCTGTCTTGAGGGTAACTAGGATTTCCCCGATCGACAGGTAATTGCGCGTAGCCACCTCCTACTCTCCTGCGTAGAACGTCAACTTGAATTTCCCGATCTGGAGCTCGTCGCCGTTGACGAGCAGGGTCTCGTCGACGCGCTGCCGGTTGACGTACGTGCCGTTCAGGCTGCCGACGTCGTGGACATGGAACTGTCCGTCCTTGCGCCGGAACTCCGCATGCCGCCTGGAGACCGTGACATCGTCCAGGAAGATGTCGCTGTCGGGGTGTCGCCCCGCCGTCGTCACGTCCTTGTCGATGAGGAACCTCGACCCGGCATTCGGCCCACGCTTCACCACAAGGAGAGCCTGTCCCGACTCGAGCTCGCTCTGAGGGAGTCCACCCTCTTCCCCCCCTTCCTCTTCAACCTCCATGGGAGTGAAGCTGATGGTGGTCTCCTCCTGAAGAGCAGTTCCACAGTTGGCGCAGAAATGCGCGTCTGCCGGGTTTTCGTGTCCACACCTGGTACAGACCACTCTCTTCCTCCGGTGTACCTCTCGTTGCCTCAGAGGTCAATACTTGAGAGGACGATGCAATCTACCTCAAGTTTGAAGGAAGGGTCAAGACATGTAGCTTCTTGAGGTCGAGGGTCGTGTGAAGGTCGGGCAAAGGAAGGCCCCAGCCGTTACCGGGTGATCACTCTGCCTCTCCGGATTCCCTCTCCGTGAATGAGCGGTACGAGGTTGCGTCGAGCAGACCTTCCACTTCCGAGGGATCCGACAGGTCGATGACGATCATCCATCCATCGCCGTAGGGATCCTCGTTCACCAGTTCGGGAGCCTCGACCAACGTCCCGTTCCGCTCGCTCACCGTGCCGCTCACTGGCGCGAACACGTCGGAGACGGACTTGGTCGATTCGACTTCTCCGAAGGGCTCGCCGGCCTTGACCTCGGTCCCCACCTCGGGGATATCGACGTACACGACGTCCCCCAGGGCATCCTGGGCATAGTCGGTAATCCCGACCCTGGCCCGGCTCCCCTCCATCCGAAGCCACTCATGCTGCTCGGTGTACTTCACGTCTTCCGGAAACTCCATCTCTCCTCCTAGGCGATCATTCGGCCCGGCCGAACGGGTTGGGTGCTGCAGCCATCTGTTCCAGCGTCCGTTCCCGGATCTCGTGCGGGGAAGGATAGCCGCGCCTGCGTCTTCCCTTGGAGATCCAGCTTTCCAGAAGCTCGCGGACCCGGTGACCACAACGGGGGCAGTGGCCGAGCCGAGCCGACCACGGGGAGACTCCCCGATTCCCGCACTCGGGACACTCCCAGAGGTGCTTTCGGCCCGAGAGCTTTCCCCGCTTGGCCCGCGGCTTGCCATCGACCTCAACGATGTCGAGGGCGAAGTCGACCACGGGGGCGTTCGTGATCGCCGTTCCGATCCCATACGCGTCAGCGAATGGGTTCAGCTCGAGGATGTGGGGCTCGTCGATGCCCCCGGAGACGAAGATCTGCACGTCCGAAAATCCCCGTTCGTCCAACTCCCACCTGACCTCGCGAAGGATGGCGGGGAAGTTTCCCCTGCGGCTTGCCGGGGTGTCCAGGCGGACGGCGGTGAGGTGCCTCCCCAGGGTCAGCGCCGCCGCCACCGCCCCGAACTTCTCGTCTTGGAAGGTGTCCACCAGAGCTACTCGAGGGACCCTGGCGTCGATCACTCGGTCGAATCCACGCCATGCTCGCTCCTCGCCCAGGATCAGGATCAGGGCGTGGGCCATGGTCCCCACCGGAGGGAGGCCGAGCACTTCCGCGCTCTTGACCGCGGCCACGCCGTCGCAGCCACCCACATAAGCGGCTCGCTCGATCATGGGAGCGATGGCGGGGTGCATCCGGCGGGCGCCGAACGAGTACACCGGCCGGGCTGACGCCGCGAGCTTGCATCGAGCCGCCATGGTGGCCACGCCGCTCGCCTGGCAGATCAGGCCGAGGAGGGCCGTCTCCAGGATTCCGAAGTCGAGGTAGCGGCCGGCCACCACCATCACCGGCTCTTCCGCATAGAACACGCTACCCTCGCGCAGGCTGAGGACGTCGACCCCACGTCCATCTGCGTTTCCCCGGCCCTCCAGGAGCCACAGGACTTCGTCCAGCCCGGCGAACACCGCCCATCCCCAGTCGTCGTGGAGCGAGCTGGCCCGGATCTCCGCGACGACGTGCGGGTTCTCCCCTTCTGCCTTCAGCACCTCCTGGCCGCGGAGGAAATACACGTCGGTGACCTTGCCCGCCCGAACGTCCTCGGGCGAAGCGACATGCAAGCCGTCGGTCATCCAGCTCCTCCTCGGCTTCCCGACTCCGTCGGGCTGCCGACGAGCCAGGGAGTCCGCAGCTGCCTCGGTTCGCTCGTTGCTGCTACCCCCCTGGACCCCCCAGCTCCTCCTCGGCTTCCCGACTCCGTCGGGCTGCCGACGAGCCAGGGAGTCCGCAGCTGCCTCGGTTCGCTCGTTGCTGCTACCCCCCTGGACCCCCCAGCTCCTCCTCATGCCTTGAGTTCCTCGACCAGGCCGGCGAACTCTGCAGCGAGGCCGTCGGCCGACTCCGGCGATCCGGCCTCGGCCCACACACGCACCAGGGGCTCCTGCGGATGCGGGATCACCAGGACCCAGTCCTCGCCTCGGTACGCCTTCACGCCGTCGATCGTCACCACCCGCTCCCCGTCCAAGCGCTCGATCAGGCGCCGCATCACGGTTCCTTTCGCCTCCCAGGGCGTGGGCACGTCCTGGCGCGCAATGTGGGCGGGAGGGAGCTCGTCGATGATGTCGCGCAGGGAGGTGTTCGCCGACCCCAGCTTCTCCAGGAGCTTCATGAGTGCCATCAGCGCGTCGTAGGCAGGAAGGAACGCCGGAAAGATGTAGCCCCCAAGTTCATCTCCGGCGAAGGCTATCCCCTTGCGGTCTGCCGCCGCCATCAGGGAAGCGGGTGCGATCGGTGTCCACTGGACGTGGCCACCACGCTCACCCACGATCGCCTCGGCCACGCGAGAGGTCGCCACGGGCAGGGCCACCCCCACGCTCGATTCGGTGGAGGCCACCAGCGAGACGAAGGCCAGGAGCGCCGTTCGGCCATCGAGGATCCGGCCCGCGCCGTCGACGAGGTGCAGGCGTTCTCCGGTGGCGTCGATAAGGACACCCAGCTCGGCCCCACTCGACTCCACCAGACGAGCCAGGTCGCGTAGATGCTCCTCGTTCTGCTCATGGGACCTGATCAGGCGGTCCTCGTCCAGCAGGGCGTTCACTGCCAGGATCCCCCCACGGATCCGCCCCATTACCAGCGGTCCAGTCAGGGTCGCCGCCCCGAAGCCGTAGTCCACCACGAGCTTGGCCTCGCGCTTCCGCAATGCCTCGACGTCGATGGCGTCCAACAGTCCTCTCGCGTAGTAGTCGCGGGCGCGGGCCGGAAGGTTCAGCTCGCCGATGTCGTGATAGAAAACCCTTCGCAGGTCATCCCGGTAATAGGCTCGCTCGAGCTTCCGCTGGACGTCCGGGCCGATGTCGATACCTCCGTCGTCGAAGAACTGGATGTCGACCGAGGCTGTATCCCAGGGGGAGGTCCGAACCGAGAAGCCCCCCCTGGCCCTGGCCGATCGAGCGTAGAACCTCGCCACCGGGGCCGGGACGAGCTCGACGTCGTGGCAGTCCACTCCCCCGGCGTTCATCCCGGCGACCATCGAGCGCTTCAGGATCCGGGCGCTGCGGGTGAGATCCCTCGACGCCACCACGACCGAGCTCTTGGGCTGGAGGCTGGCGTAGGCCAGGGCGAGGCGGAGCGACATCTCCGGCGTGATGTCCACGTTGATCAGCCCGCTGATGCCCCGCTCGCCGAACAAGCTCCGCACCCCCCCGGACTCCCACACGATCGAGTTGGACACGATGGCGCCCGGATCGACAGACTTGAAAGGATAAACCTTGACTTGAGGGTTTAAGACCGCCCCCTCACCGATGTGGCACTCGTCAGCCACGACCACGCCCTCCTCGAGCTTGGCCCCGTACTTGACGTCGGAGTTCTTGCCGACGACGCACCCACGCAAGCTGGTCGAGGGACCCACGTAGACGTAGTCGTGGACCACACAGCGATGCAGGAACGCCCCTGATCGCACGAAAGCGCCCCGTCCCAGGACAGTGTGCTCCCGCAGCGTCGCCCCGGCCTCCACCCGCGCGTTCTCACCCACATACACCGGGCTGGCCACCTCGACGTCAGGGTCGAGCTCCGCTCCCTCCCCCAGCCAGACCCCCGGCTTCACCTCGAAGCCCTCGATCTCCACGTCGACATCGCGATCCAGCACCGCGCGGTGAGCTTCCATGTACGCCCCGAGGTTCCCCACGTCTGTCCAGTACCGGTCGGTAACGTACCCGTAGATCGGATAGCCCTTGTCCAGGAGCAGCGGGAACAGATCCTTGGAGAAGTCGAACTCCCGCCCCTCCGGGATCAGCTCGAGGACCTCGTCCTCCACCACGTAGATCCCGGTGTTGATCGTGTCGCTGAAGACGTCGCCCCAGCCGGGCTTCTCCAGGAAGCGTTCGACCCGGCCCTCCTCGTTCAGGATGACGATCCCGAACTGGAGGGGATCGCGAACGCGCTTGAGCGCGACGGTCACCGCGGCGCCCCTCGATTCATGGAATCGAACCAGCTCGGTCAGGTCGACGTCCGTGACCGAGTCTCCCGACAGGACCAGGGTCCTGTCGTCGAGCAGAGGCCTGGCGTTCCTGACGCTACCTGCCGTGCCCAGAGGCTCTTCCTCGGTGGCGTACGACAGCGAGACGCCCAGGTCCGAGCCGTCTCCGAAGAAGTTCCGCACGATGCTGGCGAGGAACTGGACCGTCGCCACGATGTCGCCGATCCCGTGCCTGCGGGCCAATCGAAGGATGTGCTGCATCATCGGCTGGCCAACGATGGGAAGCATCGGCTTCGGCTGATTGCTGGTGAGCGGCCGGAGCCTTGATCCCTGGCCACCGGCCATGACGACGGCCTTCATCCCAGGAATCATATCGACCAGAGATTCGGGCCCATCCTGCACCGGCCAAGTTCAGTCGTGACCGGGGCGCAGGGCTCTGAAGACGTCGGCCGCATAGACGACGGTGGCCAGATAGTAGAGCGCGATGGCAGGCACGAAGATCAACCATCCGAACGTGGAAGCGAAGCTGTGGAACTTGAGCCCGAAGTTGCCCCACGCGACCAGGGGGATGGCGCACATCAGACCGAACGTGGCCGCTTTTCCCACCCACCTGACATCGAGGCGGATCCGGTAGCGGAACAGGAGCGCGACGCCCGCCAAGAGGATCAACGCGTCTCGTGCGATCACCAGAACGGCAGCCCATAAGGGAAAGGCGTCCCTCACCACCATCGCCACGAGCGCAGCCGTCAGCGCCAGACGATCGGCGACCGGATCGAGGATCTTTCCCACGTTGGAGACCTGCCCGGTATGCCTGGCGATGTAGCCGTCCACCCAGTCCGTCGCCACAACCGCGCCCAGGAGGATGAGCCCGGCCCCTTCGGTCCCGTGGTGCAGAAGCAGCGCCACGAAGACGGGGATGAGGAGGATCCGAACCAGCGAGAGGAGATTCGGGAAGGTGGCGATCCGGTCGAGCGATGCCATCGCCCGACGCGTCCGATCGTCGTCCACAACTCCTCCTCTGTCCGGCCGAGCGTATCAAGTCGGGCGGGAGGATCGGGGCCGATCTCGAAGGTGGCCAGCTCCTCATGGACTCGAGGCTTGCCACGCATCAACCTCGACGCACCCTTGAGCGTTCGAAAAAGGCCAACAATGGCAGTCAACCACCCCGTTCCTGCTGGTCAGCGAGCGCAGCCCGGTGACGCGCATGCAGCCCCGAAGTACCCAGGTCCGCCTTCTCGGGAAGGCGGTCACGGGAGGGGCAGTCCTGCATCGCTGGCCGTCACCACCCGGCAAGCCTTGGATCACGGAGGCCTGCACGGACAGCGTCGACGTCCACGTGGCGGATTCAGGCGCCTATCAAATCGTCCTAACCGATGCCCATGGCCAACGAAGGAGCTCTCGTTACATGAGATTCGACGACCTGGAGCGCGCTGGGTGGACCTTCGTGGTCTGCGTGAACGGCGAGAAGAGGTGTGGATCGCCGCCAGAGGAGGGCCGGTAGCGCAGTGCGCCCCGTTCAGGCCCCCGTTGATCAGGCTGGCGATCTGATCGGCGGGAGGCTACAGATTACCGAAAACGGAGCACTACCTGCTGTTTCCCCAGTCGGGCCGGGGAGATTTGAACTCCCGACCTCTTGACCCCCAGTCAAGCGCGCTAACCAAGCTGCGCCACGGCCCGATCGTCCGATTCTACCGTCCCGCCCGCGGGCTTCGCCTACCCCCTCTCGCACGAGGGGTGCCCGACCCCTTCCGGCCTCGGCGGGGACGGAACGAGAGCCTGACCGGAACCCCGTCGAATCCGAACTCCTTGCGTATCGTGTTCTCGAGATATCGACGGTAAGACGGTCCGGGATCGTCGGCTCCGAACACCACGAACCGGGGCGGGCCGGCCCCAACCTGGGTTCCGTAAAGGATCCGGCCGGCGTTCCTCGGCACGGGGTGGGCTGCTTGGGCCTCTTCCAGCAAGCGGTTCACCGCAGCGGTGGGAACCCGCTTGGCCCACGCTTCGTGCACCGACAGGAGCGACGGCAGCAACCGGTTCACCCCCAACCCAGTCAGGGCCGAGGTGCGGATGACCGGGGTCCCTGGGAACAGCTCGAGGGCCGTTCCGAGCTCCACGAACCTGTCGCCTCGCTCCTCGCTCGGGATGAGGTCCCACTTGTTCAGGGCCGCCACCAACCCCCTGCCGGCCTCCCCGACCCGGGCGGCCACGCGCTTGTCTTCGCCGGTCAACCCCTCGCCCGCATCGATCACCAGGAGGGCCACATGGGCCGAATCGATGGCCCTGAGCGAGCGAACCACTCCGTAGTACTCCACGCCTTGGGCTTTGCTGCCCGCCCGGAACCCCGCGGTGTCGATGAACCGGATAGGCCTCCCGTCGACCCGGACGATAGAGTCCACAGCATCTCGGGTGGTTCCGGGCTCCTCGTGGACGATCGCCCGTTGCTCTTCAACCAGGCGGTTGAACAACGAAGATTTCCCCACGTTCGGCCTTCCCACCAAGCAGAACCGAGCCTCATCCTCGGGTTGAGGTTCGCCCCCGTGGGGGATGAGGTCGAGGATGCGATCGAGGAGCTCCCCTGTTCCCCTACCGTGAAGTGCCGAGACGGGGACCGGCTCTCCCAGCCCCAGAGCGTAGAACTCCGCCGCCAACGGGTCTTGCAAATCCGAGTCCGCTTTGTTCGCCACCACCAGCACCGGGCCAGGGGCCTGCCGCAATCCCTGGGCCAGCGCCTCGTCTTCCTCGGTTATCCCGGTCGTGACGTCGACCACGAGCAGGACCAGACCGGCCGACCGAGCTGCCACCGCGGCCTGACGGGCCACGTCCGCCTCGATGCCCGAGGGTTTCTTGTGGACCCCGCCGGTATCTATGAGGGCGAAGTGCCGCCCTCCCCACTCCACGGCCAGCTCCACGCGGTCCCGGGTGACCCCGGGCAACTCATGGGCGATCGTCTCCCTCCTTCCCAGAAGCCGATTGACCAGCGTGGACTTGCCGACGTTCTGGCGTCCAAGGATTGCGACCCGCGGCACTCGCACCGACTCGGCGAGATCGGGGCCAGTCACGAGGTCCCCCCTGAGGCACCCGACCCGAACCCGGCGGCCTTGGCCAGCTCGATCGCTCGGGCCAGGACTTGGTCCGGCGAGAGCGCTGTCGTGTCCAGGACGTGGGAGTCATCGGCGGGGATGAGGGGATTGGTTCGAGCATCGATGGTGTCCCGCATGGCAACGCCCTCGGCGACATCGTCCCGCTCCCCTCGCTCGCGCTCGCGGCGTCGGACGCGGACCGCGGGTTCGGCCGATAGGAAGATCTTCAGGTCGGCATCGGGGAACACGACTGTGCCGATGTCTCGGCCTTCCATGACGCACCCCCCCGCCCCGAGATGGCGCTGCTCTCGACGCATCACCACTCTAACGGCGTGGTGCCGGGCCACACGGGAGACGATGGCCTCGACGTCGGCGGAGCTGAGGGAGGGCGAAGGAGGTTCGCCGTCGATCCAGAGCTCCCGCCCGTTGGAGCCCACGGAACCGAGCGAGAACGAGATCATCTCCGCCAGAGCGCCGAGCCTGCCCCCGTCGTCCGGGTCGATCCCCTCCGCCAGCGCACGCTCGGCCAACACCCTGTACATGGCTCCCGTGTTGACGTAGGCGAGCCCTATCCGACGGGCAAGCTCCCGGGCAAGCGTGCTCTTGCCCGCTCCTGCCGGACCGTCGATCGCGATGACTCGTCCACGCTCGGCTTCCACAGATGACCTGCCACCCGCCTCCTCCGAAGCATGACACGACATCAATGTCCTGCCGGCATATCAGCTCTCGAGTGCAGCGATGCCGGTCACAAGCTCTTACGTCGAGGGTTTCACGTGGAATCCGCATGTGGAGAACCAGCATTCGACTCTCGACCTCGACTGGAACCTTCGGACCGTGAACCGCGCTCTCGACTGGACCTCCGCCTCGGCCCCGGCGCCGCTCTCGCCAGTCCGCTCACCCTGTACAGTCCCGAGATCTCATCCTGTGTGAGAGGCCTGGCCCTCCCTGGGGCGATTCCGCTCATCTCCACAGGACCGACTCTTACCCTCACCAGGCGACGAACCGGGTAGCCAAGCGCTTCCAGCATCCGGCGCACCTCACGCTTTCGGCCCTCGGCCATCACCACCGTGAGAGCGGTCTTCCCCACTCCACGGCGCACTGCTTCGGCCCGGATGGCCCGGGCGAGGCCGTCCTCGAGCTCGATCCCGTCCATGATCTGCCGGATGGCGCCCCGGGAGACTGACCCCGCCACCTCCACCAGATACTCCTTTTCCACACCGTGGCGGGGGTGCTGAAGCCGGTTGGCCAGGGCGCCGTCGTTGGTGAGGAGCATCAAGCCTTCGGACTCTCGATCAAGCCGCCCCACCGGGTACACGCGAGGACCCTCGGGGAGGAACTCGGCGAGCGACCTGGCCGCGTGCGGGTCACGCATCGTGCTGGTCACACCCCTCGGCTTGTTCAGAGCGAAATACCGAAGCTCTGGGTGTGCGGGGATGGGAGCCCCGTCCACGCTGATCCGGTCGACGAGGGGATCCACCCGGTCACCCAGCCGGGCCAATCGCCGACCGATCCGGACTCGGCCCTGCTCGATCAGCTCCTCGGCCCTCCGTCGGGAGCCGTACCCGGCCCGGGCAAGGGTCTTCTGGAGCCGCTCCGGGCCGCCTCCCCCGGTAGATTCAGTCCCCGACCGCCGCCCGCTCGTTGTCGTCATCCCGCAGAAGCGGAGCAAGTGGGGGCAGGTTCGACAGGGAGGCCAGACCGAGCCGCTCCAGAAACTCCGCGGTGGTGCCGTACAGGATCGCCCGCCCGGGTCCTTCGTCTCGACCGACCTCGTGGATCAGGCCGCGGTCCGCCAGCGCCCGCATTACTCCATCGGAGTCGGCGCCGCGGATGCTCGAGACCTGATGCCTGGTAACGGGCTGCTTGTAAGCCACGATGGCAAGCGTCTCCAGCGAGGCCTTGGTCAACCGTGTGTGCCGGGAGGACAGGATGAACTGCTCGACATGGGGTGCGGCAGCCGGATGGGTCACCAGCCGCCATCCCCCGGCCACGTTCTGAAGGACGATCCCCGACCCGCGGGCTTCGTGCTCGGCCGCCAGCTCAACCAGCAGCTCCTCCACCTCACGCCGACCACACTCCACGGCCTGAGCCAGAACGCTTGCCGTAATCGGTTCGTCCGCCAGGAACAGGATTGCTTCGAGGGCCCGGCGGACCTCGTTCGTTGCGCCGTCGCTCATTCCACGTCTCCTTCAGGTGTGGGAGGTTGAATGGCGGCCAGCCCCGGCCCCTCTCCCCCGACATTGGACCCGATGCCTAGGGTGGCGGCAGGTTGGCCGGAAGCTTCAGAGACCCTAGTGGATGAACCTTGCCACCGGACCTCAATGTCGCCGAATACATTCGCTTGCGAAAGCTCGACCTTTCCTTCACGGTAAAGCTCGAGGATGGCGAGGAACCGCACCACAACCTCGATGCGTTCCTCACAGTCCTCCAGCAACTCCCTGAACCGCGTGTTGTGCTTGACGGCCAGCCGCTCCTGAACGGCACGAAGCCCTTCAGCCAGCGAGAGCCTGATCGGAGTCACGTGCGACAGGTCGAGGTCCGGAGTGGGGGCAAGCAGTGCGGCTGCGGCCTCGCGCAGGACCTGCGGTGTGATCTTCTCCAGCAGATCCGGGTAGAGATGGGCCATCTCTCGCGGGGGTGCCGCATTTCGCGGTACAGAGAGGGCGGCCGCTCCGGCCAGCTCTGACAGTCCGACCGCCACTCGCCGAAAGGCGGCCAACTCGAGGCTCCTCGCGTAGACCAGGTCGGGCGAAGCCCCGCCCAGCAGATCCTCCTCAGTCTCCGCCGGGGGCCGGGGAAGCAACCGGCCGATTTTGAGCTCGAGCAGGACCGCGCACACGGCGAGGAACCAGGTGGCCTCGTCCAGGGACCACCCGTCCATACGTTCGCTGCCGTCCTGGATGAACCGCTCCGTGACCCGAGCCACCGGCACGTCGCACACGTCGATCCGCTGCTCCAGGATGAGGTCGGCCAGGAGCCGGAATGGCCCCGAGAACAGAGGCAGTTCGATGGCGAACTCGGTTCGTGATTCGTTCATGCATGCACAGGGGCGAGCCGAGTTGACCGAGGCCCGCCGGGCCCCGGTTCCGGCGGTGGGATGAGAAACACTGGCGCTTCCTCGATGCTGGCCATGGTATCGGCGGTATCTGGACGCTTCAAACACCCGGGCTGCACGAGTGCGCAGCGAGCTTCCCTGCGGAATTACAAGCAGTCGGGGCCCGCCACCAGCTGGCAGATCCCATTCCCGATCACCTTGACGAACGCCACGATCGGGCCTGGGATGATGAAAAAGATCAGCAGGATGAACAGGGCGCAGTACTGGTCGAGGTTCTGGTACACCTCGCGAGCCCTGAGAGGAAGGAACCTGGCGATCAGCCGGGAGCCGTCGAGTCCCGGCACGGGGACGAGCTGCAGCACCGCCATGATCA
>WNGB01001722.1_pt1 | contig 35828 bp, 38 predicted proteins | sample 5400681 | NCBI WGS metagenome assembly WNGB01 (sample SAMN13153367, study PRJNA577476) | soil metagenome | isolation source: 115 cm soil or saprolite under grassland replicate 2 | place: USA:California | collected 2016-06-15 | reverse complement strand
GGGCACGGCTATCGCCCAGGAGGGAGGGCGCAAGCGCGACCAGTGTCACCCCGACGGGGACGTTGATGAAGAAGATCCAGGACCAGTTGAGATACGAGGTGAGCACGCCGCCGAGCAGCACGCCGGCCGCGCCGCCGCTACCGGACGCAGCGCCCCAGATGCCGAGCGCGAGATTGCGCTCGCGGCCTTCCGCGAACGTCATCATCAGGATCGAGAGCGCCGCGGGAGCGAGCAACGCGCCCCCCAGTCCCTGGACAGCCCGAAAGACGATCAGCGAGGCCTCCGACCAGGCGAGGCCGGAGAGGAGCGAGCTCGCGGTGAAGAGCGCGACGCCGGCGATGAAGAGGAGCCGGCGCCCGAGCAGATCGGCAAGCCTGCCGCCGAGCAGCAGTGCGCCTCCGAAGAGGATCGCGTAGGCGCTGATCACCCACTGCAGGCCCTCCTCCGAGAAGCCGAGGTCGCTCTTGATTGCAGGCAGCGCAACGTTCACGATCGCAACATCGAGGATGACCATGAACTGCGCGGCAACGATGACGGCGAGAGCGAGCCATCGCTTGGTGTCCCGTTGACCTCCAATTGAGGCTTGTTGCATTCGTAGCCTCCCTAAATCGTTTGTGATTTCCACGATAGCAGTAACAAACGCTGGCACGAGCTACACTTATTCCCGATGAGCGTCATCGACCCGCAGACACCGCTGACAGGCCGCCTCGCCGGGCCTCCGCAGGAGTTGCTCTCGAGCGGATCGTTCCTGCTGAAGCGGCTTGGCTTCGCGATCAAGGAACAGGCGCTGGCGGCCTTCGAGTCGACGGGCCTGAGCCCCTACCACCACGCCGTCCTCGCACTGCTCGAGGAGGATCCCCGCGAGACGCAAGCGATGATCGCCGACGCCCTCGGCTACGACCGGAGTCACCTGGTCGGACTCCTCGACGAGCTCGAGGAACGCGGTCTGATCGAGCGTCGTCGCGACCCCGGCGACCGCCGGCGCCATCTCGTCACCCTCACGCCCGAGGGGAAGCGCGCACTGGCCAGGCTCCGCGCGATCGTCAAACGGTTCGAGGACGACTTCTTCGCCCCACTCGACGCCGCACAGCGCGAAACCCTCAACGCCTTGCTGCTCGAGCTCGCGGCTCACCACGACGTCCGCTACGCCGCGAGTACGTCAGCGCGCTGATCGTACGAGGGTCGCCTCGATAGAGTCACGGCGTGGCCTGGCCCGCGACGCGAGCTGCCGAGCTGCTCGGCGTCCGCTACCCGATCGTGCAGGCGCCGATGGCCGGCGCGACCACGCCGGAGCTCGTGGCCGCGGTCTCCAACGCCGGCGGGCTGGGCGGGTTCGGCGCCGCGCGCACGGATCCCGAGGAGCTACGGGCGACCATCCGCCGGATCCGCGAGCTCACCGACCGGCCGTTCGGGATCAACGTGTTCGCGTGGCCGCCGTTCGACGCAGACACCGATGCGGCCGCCGTGCTCGGCGCCCTCGAGCCTCTCTACGAAGAGGTGGGCGTCCCCTTGCCGGCGGAGGTGCGGGCACCGTTCGACCCGCCGGTGCTGCTCGAGCGGCAGCTCGCGGTGGTCGTGGAGGAGCGGGTGCCGGTGTTCAGCTTCACGTTCGGGATCCCGCCGCTCGAGGACGTACGCGCCGCCGGCGCGGTGATCGCAGGCACCGCGACGACCGCGGCCGAGGCGATCGCGCTCGAGCAGGCCGGCGTCGATCTCGTCGTCGTGCAGGGGAGCGAGGCCGGCGGCCACCGCGGGACGTTCCTGCACGGCTTCGAGGACGGGCTGATCGGCTCGCTCGCGCTCGTGCCGGCGGTCGTCGACGCCGTCGCCGTCCCGGTCGTGGCGGCCGGCGCGATCATGGACGGCCGCGGGATCGCGGCGGCGCTGGCGCTCGGCGCCGACGGCGTCCAGGTCGGAACGGCATTCCTCCGCTGCCCTGAGAGTGCCCTCTCGGACGTCGAACGGGACGTGCTCGCCCACGCCTCCGAGCGGCCGACGACGCTGACCGACCGCGCCACCGGCCGGCCCGTGCGCGTGATCCGGACGCGGATCGTCGACGAGCTCGACAGCGTGGACGTCCCGCCGCTGGCCTTCCCGCTCCAGGCGGTCGCGACCGGGCCGATCACGCGCGCGGCGCTCGAGCAGGGCCGCGAAGACCTCGCCCTCGTCCTCGCCGGGCAGGGTGCGCCGCTTGCGCGCGAGCTCGGGGCCGCCGACCTCGTCGCCGCGCTCGTCGCGGAGACGGACGAGGTGCTGTCCCGGCTCGGGCCCGACTAGCGGCGCGCGCCCAGTAGGAGGCTCTGGCGAAACGCAGTTGAGCCGTCGGGCAGCGCTGCTCGCCCCGATGCTGCGTCCTCAGTCGCGCCCATAGCTTCGGCTATGGGCGCTCCCTGCGTCCTTGCCTCGGAACGAGCATCGCACCCCGACGACGAACGGCGTTCCGCCAGACCCTCCTATTCGCCGCGCCAGGTCGGCTCGCGCTTCTCCAGGAAGGCGCACATGCCCTCCTGCGCGTCGCCGGTCAGGGAGTTCATCGCCATCACGGACTTCGTCAAGTCGTACGCGCGGTGTTCGTCGAGCTCGATCTGCGAGTAGAACGCCTCTTTCCCGATCCCGACCGTGAGCGGGCTCGAGCGGGCGATCTTCTCCACGAGCCGGCCGACAGCGTCCTCGAGCTCCTCGGCTGGAACGACGTGATTGACCAGGCCCCAGTCGCGGGCCGTCTCCGCGTCGACGAGATCGCCCGTCAACAGCATCTCGAGGGCGCGCTTGCGGCCGATCGCGCGCGAGAGCGGCACCATCGGCGTCGAGCAGAACAGGCCGATTTTGACCCCGGGCGTCCCGAACCGCGCATCGGCCGTGGCGACGGCCAGATCGCAGGCGGCGACGAGCTGGCAACCCGCGGCGGTGGCGACACCGTGCACCTTCGCGATCACCGGCTGCGGCACGCGGTGGATCGTCTCCATCATCACCGTGCAGACGTCGAAGAGCCGCTCGTAGAAGGGGAGCTCGCGGCCGATCATCTCGCTCAGGTCGTGGCCGGCCGAGAAGGCGGGGCCGGCGCCGTCGATCACGATCGCCCTCACCTCGGCGTCCGCTGCGACCGTCTCGAGCGCCCCGATCAGCTCCTCCATCAGCTCGAGTGAGAGCGCGTTGCGCTTCTCGGGACGATTCAGCGTTACGCGCGCGGCGACGCCGTCCCGGTCGACCAGGACGGTCCGAAACTCGGTCGTAATCGCGGCCACCGAGGCGTAGGCTAGCTCCGAATGCAACGAGCCGTCCATCTCTCGCGGCTCACGCCGCTGTCCTTCCTCGAGCGCACTGCACTCGCCTTTCCGGAGCGGATCGGCGTCGTCGACGGCGAGCGCCGGCTGACGTGGCGGGAGTTCCGCGAGCGCGTACGCCGGCTGGCCATCGCGCTGCAGGCGAGCGGGATCCAGAAGGGAGACCGGGTCGCGTTCCTCGCGCCGAACACGAGCGAGCTGCTCGAAGCGCACTACGGCGTACCCGCCGCGGGCGCGGTGCTGGTGCCGATCAACATCCGGCTGACGGCCGACGAAATCGCCTACATCGTCGGCCACTCCGGAGCGCGGCTGGTCGTGGTCGATCCGTCGCTCGCCCACCTCGTCGCAGACCTGGACGTGGAACGCCTCCTCGTCACGGGCGACGGTGGCGCGTACGAGGCGTTCCTCGCCTCGGCAGGCGAGGGCGAGCCGGAGGACCGGCTCGAATCGGAAGACGACACGATCAGCATCAATTACACGAGCGGCACGACCGGCCGGCCGAAGGGCGTCATGTACACGCACCGCGGCGCGTATCTGAACTCGCTCGCGGAAGCGGCGCACGCGCAGCTCAACGGCCGCTCCGTCTTTCTGTGGACGCTGGCGATGTTCCACTGCAACGGCTGGTGCTTCACCTGGGCCGTGACGGCCGTCGGCGCGACGCACGTCTGTCTGCCCAAGGTCGATCCGCCGCTCGTCTGGCGGTTGATCGAGGAGGAGGGCGTAACGCACCTGAACGGCGCGCCGACCGTGCTCGTGATGCTCGCCTCCGACCCGGCGGCAGAGGTGCTCAACCAATCCGTGCTCGTCACCACCGCAGGCGCAGCGCCGCCGCCGGCGGTGATCGAGCGCACGGAGGCGCTCGGGTTCGCCGTCAACCACGTCTACGGTCTGACCGAGACCTACGGGCCGATCACGATCTGCGAGTGGCATCCCGCCTGGGACGAGCTCGCCGTCGCGGAACGCGCCCGACTGAAGGCACGGCAGGGCCTGCACATGCTGACGGCAGATCCCGTCCGTGTCGTCGACTCGGAACTGCGAGACGTCCCCAAAGACGGCGAGACGATGGGCGAGGTCGTGATGCGGGGGAACAACGTCATGAAGGGCTACTTCGACGACGAGGCCGCGACCGAGGAGGCATTCCGCGGCAGCTGGTTCCACTCGGGCGATCTCGGAGTGATGCATCCCGACGGCTACATCGAGCTTCGCGACCGCGCCAAGGACATCATCATCTCCGGCGGCGAGAACATCTCCACGATCCAGGTCGAGCAGGCGCTCGTGCAGCATCCGGACGTGCTCGAGGCAGCCGTGGTCGCGATCGCCGACGAGAAGTGGGGCGAGCGGCCGAAGGCATTCGTGACCCTGAGAGGGGGAGCGGCCGTCACGGAGTCCGAGCTGATCGCGTTCTCCCGCGAGACGCTGCCCGGCTTCAAGGCGCCCAGCGAGGTCGAGTTCGGCGAGCTCCCGAAGACGTCGACGGGCAAGATCAAGAAGTACGAGCTTCGCGAGCGCGAGCGGCAACGGCAGCGCAGCCCGGCTTGAGGTGATCTTCGAGCCCGAGCTCGAGACGCTCGCGCGCGAGCAGCTGCGCGACCTCCAGACCGCGCGACTGCGGTCGCTGGTCGCCTATGTGAAGGAGCGGGTTCCGCTCTACCGGGAGCGACTGGCCGACGTCGAGCCGGGCAACATCGGCTCGGTCGACGATCTGCGCCGGCTCCCGTTCACCCGCAAGGACGACCTGCGGGACAGCTATCCGTTCGGCATGTTCGCCGTCCCGCGGAACGAGGTCATGCGAATCCACGCCTCGTCCGGGACGACGGGGAAGCTGACGGTCGTCGGCTACACCGCCGCCGACGTCGACCTCCTCGCACGGGTCAACGCGCGGTCACTGGCGATGGCGGGGGCGGAGCCGGGAATGGTCCTGCACAACGCCTACGGGTACGGCCTCTTCACGGGCGGGCTCGGCCTCCACGACGGCGGCGAACGGCTCGGGCTGGCGGTCGTCCCCGTCTCGGGCGGCATGACCGAACGCCAGTTGATCCTGATCACCGACTTCCGGCCGGACGTGATCTCGTGCACGCCGAGCTACGCGTTGACGCTCGCGCAGGCGTTCCGGGAGCGCGGCGTCGCGCCCGACGAGATCAGCCTCCGGTACGCGGTGCTCGGCGCCGAGCCCTGGACCGACGCGATGCGGCGCGAGGTCGACGCCGGCCTCGGCGTGCGGAGCACGAACATCTACGGGCTCTCCGAGGTGATCGGGCCGGGCGTCTCGTGCGAGTGCGTCGAGGCGCGGGCCGGCTCGCACGTCAACGAGGACCACTTCCTCCCCGAGGTCGTCGACGCGGAGAGCGGCGAACCGCTGCCCGAGGGCGAAGAGGGGGTGCTCGTCTTCACGACGTTGACGAAGGAGGCGCTGCCCGTCGTCCGCTACTGGACCGGGGACATCACGAGCCTGAGCTCGGAGCCGTGCTCGTGCGGCCGGACGCTCGTGCGTATGGGCCTGATCAGGGGTCGGGCGGACGACATGCTGATCATCCGCGGCGTCAACGTCTATCCGACCCAGGTGGAAGCCGCGCTCCTGCAGCTGCCCGAGCTGACGCCCAACTACCGCATCGTCGTCAGCCGTAGCGGGACGCTGGACGAGGCCGAGGTCGAGGTCGAGGTGAGCGAGTCGTTCCTGCACGAGGCGGGCACGGACAGCCTCTCCGGCGAGCTCGAGCACGTGCGCGAGCTCCGCAGCCGAGCCGAACGCCGCCTGCGCGAGAGCATCGGCTGCTCGCTCACCGTCACTCTCGAGCCGCCCGGCACCGTCCCTCGCTCCGAGGGCGGGAAGCTGCAGCGCGTGCTCGACCGGCGCGTCCTCTCCTAGAGGCTCGATCGGCTCCTCCTATGATCCGATGATGGTTCCCGAGGCGCCGCTCGAGCAGACGGAGGACGGGTTCTTGCCGGCCGGGGAGGGCTGGTTCGTCCTGAACGCGCGCGAGGCCGCCTGGCGCCGATGGGAGGGGATGGGGAAGTGGCCTCGCCTCGAAGGGAAGAGACCGATCTTCCCGCAGCTCGGGATCGGCCTCACCGTGCTCGAACCGGGCGAGCCGATGACGATGTACCACTGGGAGACCGACCAGGAGGACTTCCTCGTGCTCTCCGGCGAGGCCGTCGCCATCGTCGAGGGTCAGGAGCGGCCGTTGCGCCAGTGGGACTTCCTTCACTGCCCCGCCGGGACGAACCACGCGATCGTCGGGGCCGGAGACGGGCCCTGCGTTGTCTTCGCGGTCGGCGCACGGGAGAACCACACCTACCGCACCCCCGACGGAGGCATCGAGGGGAGGGACGACTGGGGCGCCTACACGGCGAACGAGGCCGCGCTGCGGCACGGCGCGGGCGTCGAGGAGGAAACGAACGACGCGAACGTGGCCTACGGCCGCTTCCCGGAGCCCGTCCCGACGCGCTACGGCGATGGCTGGCTCTCCGGTTAGGTCGGACGGTTCGGCACGCGCGCCGAATAGCACATCAAGCCTCTAGGCGCGGCCGGGCTCCGCTTCGGCCTCGAGGGCGACGGCGACCGGGTTGAGGCCCGCCACGCAGGCTTCGGGCAGGGCGGCACAGCCGAGCCACGCGACTTGCGGACGGATCGCGACCACGAGCACGGCTCCGACGACGACGGCGACGCCGTCGACAAAGACCGCGCCGCCGGGCCCGATCACAGCCGCAAGGCCGGCGGTCAGGAGCGCGCCGAAGGGGAGCATCCCCACGAACGCGGCCGCCCAGATCGCCAGCGAGCGCGCGCGGAACTCGTCCGTGCTCATCGCCTGCACGACGACCGTCGACAGGCCGACGAAGACGACCCCGCAGAGTCCACCCACGAAGGCGAGGCCGATGGACAGCCACGTGCTCGTCGACGCGCCGATCGCGGCGAGCGCGATGCCCGTTACCAGGAATCCCGCGATCAACGGCTCGCCCTTGTTCGGTCGGCCCGAGAGGCGTAACAGCGCGACCGACCCGACCAGCGACCCGAGGCCGATCGCGGCCATGACCGCTCCGAGCGTGCCCGCGCCGGCGTGGAGGTTGTAGCGGACGATCGCCGGGATCATGAACGCGACCGGCGGCGTCCCGAACAGGCCGGCGACGACCATCAGGATCATCATCGACGCGAGGCTCCGCTGCTCCCGCACATAGCGGAACGCGTCGCGGATCGAACCGCCTATCACCGTCGCGCCCGCCGGTCGCGAGCTCGGCAGCACCGCAAGCGTCCCGAGCACGGCGACGAAGCTCGCCGCGTTAACGCCGAACACCCACGTCGGCCCCGCCGCCGCGAGCAGGACACCCGCCAGCGCGGGCCCGACGAAGCGGGCGACCTGAAGCGAGAGGCTGTTGATCGCGACGGCGCTCTCGAGGTCACGGCTCGGGACGGTTGCGGCGAGCATCGCCTGGAACGGCGCGAAGCTGAGCGTCCCGAGAATCCCGCCGACGACGGCGAGCACTCCGAGCAGCCCGAGCGTCAGGGTCCCAGTCGCCCACGTCACGGCGAGCGCGGCGGCGAGAACCATGTTCAGCGACTGGAAGATCAGGAGGAGCTTGCGTCGGTCGTAGCGGTCTGCGAGGGATCCCGCGGGCAGCGCGAAGACGAGGTTCGGGATCGTGTTCAGGAAGCCGATCACGCCGAGCGTCGCCGCCGACCCGCCGAGCAGGAGGACGACGTAGCCGTACGCCGCCGCCTCCACCCAGTTGCCGATCAGCGACAGGAGCACACCGGCGGAGTAGCGGCGGAAGAGCGGATGGCGGAGCGCCGCGAGCGTTCGTGCCCGTCGCGCGCTGCGGGCCTCGTCCTCCGGCACCGCCACGGGCTCGAGCCCTTCTCCCGTCAGTGCGGCGACGCCGCCGCGCACCGCATACGCCTCGAACCCTCGGTCCCTCAGCCAGTGCGCCACACGGACGCTCGTCGCTTCCCGCAGTCAGCCGCAGGCGAGCACGATCGGCGTGTCGCGCGAGAACTCGCCGAGTTGTTCCGGAATCTCGTCGGGCGGGATCCGCACGGCTCCCGCGAGCGTCACCGCCGGGTCGTCGCGGCGGCGGACGTCGACGAGCACCGCGCTGTTCGCGATCAGCTCGCGGGCCGTCGCCGGGTCGATCCGCGCAGGCGAGCCGCGCACCGCCGACGGCAGGTGAAAGTGCCGCGTCGGCGCGCGGCTCCGGTTCAAGCGGCCGGCCACGTCGTAACCTTTCCATTCATGGGCCGCTTCGACGAGACGTACCGGCGTTCGCTGGACGAGCCCGAGGCGTTCTGGGCCGAGGCGGCCGCGGCGATCGACTGGGACCGGCAATGGGATCGTGTGCTCGACGACTCCCGGGCGCCGCTCTATCGCTGGTTCACCGGCGGCCGGCTGAATACCTGCTGGAACGCACTCGACCGCCACGTCGAGGGCAGCCGCGCCGAGCAGACGGCGCTGATCTACGACTCGCCCGTGACGGACACCGTGGCCTCGTTCACGTATCGCGAGCTCCGCGACGCCGTCGCGCACTTCGCCGGCGCGCTCGCGGCCCAGGGCGTCGAGCGGGGCGACCGCGTGATCGTCTACATGCCGATGGTGCCCGAGGCCGTGATCGCGATGCTCGCGTGCGCACGGCTCGGAGCGGTTCATTCCGTCGTGTTCGGCGGCTTCGCGGCCAACGAGCTGGCGACCCGGATCGAGGACGCCAAACCGAAGGTGATCGTCTCCGCCTCGTGCGGGATCGAGCCGGGGCGTGTGGTCGCGTACAAGCCCCTCCTCGACGCGGCGATCGCGACGGTCGATGTGAAGCCGCAACGCTGCATCGTCCTGCAGCGGCCGATGCTCGAAGCCGAGCTCGACCCGACGCAGGACGTCGAATGGGACGACGCGCTCGCGGGAGCCGAGCCGGCGCCGTGCGTCTCGGTCGAGGCCACCGACCCGCTCTACATCATCTACACGTCCGGAACGACCGGCCAACCGAAGGGAATCGTCCGCGACAACGGCGGCCACGCGGTAGCGCTCGCGTGGTCGATGAAGAGCATCTACGACGTCGACCCCGGTGAGGTCTACTGGGCCGCGTCGGACATTGGCTGGACCGTCGGGCACTCCTACACCGTGTACGCACCGTTCTTCCACGGCTGCACGAGCGTCCTCTACGAAGGGAAGCCGGTCGGGACGCCCGACGCCGGCGCGTTCTGGCGCGTGATCGAGGAGCACGGCGTCTGCACGCTGTTCACGGCGCCGACGGCCTTCCGCGCCATCCGTCAGCAGGATCCCGAGGGCGACCGCATCGACCGCTACGACCTCTCCGGCTTCCGTGCGCTCTTCCTCGCGGGCGAGCGCTGCGATCCGGAGACGCTCCGCTGGGCGGAGGAGCAGCTGGGCGTGCCGGTGATCGACCACTACTGGCAGACGGAGACCGGCTGGCCGGTCGCGGCCAACTGCATCGGGATCGAGCATCTCCCGGTCGTGCCGGGCTCGCCGACCCGGGCCGTGCCCGGCTGGGACCTCCGCGCCGTGGACGAGGGCGGGGCGGAGCGACCGCCGGGCGAGATCGGCGCGCTCGTCGTCAGGCTGCCGCTGCCGCCCGGGTCGTCACCGACGCTCTGGAACGCCGACGAGCGGTTCCGCGAGACCTACCTGTCGGCGTTCCCCGGCTATTACCAGACGGCCGATGCCGGCTACATCGACGAGAACGGCTACGTCTTCGTGATGGCCCGCACGGACGACATCATCAACGTGGCCGGCCACCGGCTCTCGACCGGAGCGATCGAGGAGGTCCTGGCGGCTCATACAAACGTCGCCGAGTGCGCGGTGATCGGAGCCGCCGACCAGCTCAAGGGCCAGCTGCCGGTCGGCCTGCTCGTGCTGAAGGCGGGTGTGGAACGGCCGGAGGACGAGATCGTCGCGGAGGTCGTCCAGCTCGTCCGCGACCGGATCGGCCCCGTCGCCTCCTTCAAGCGCGCCGTCGTCATCGAGCGCCTCCCGAAGACACGGTCCGGAAAGATCCTGCGCGGGACGATGCGCCGGATCGCCGACAGCGAGGAGTACACGACGCCGGCCACGATCGACGATCCCGCCATCCTCGAGGAGATTGCACAGGCCCTGAAACGGATCGGCTACGCCGGAGTCGAGCCGGCCCGGACGACGTGAAGGCCCCGCTCGCGCTCGTCGTGCCCGGGCACAGCAGGGCCGCCGCATCAGCGCGACGTGCCGCCGGCTCGTCGTCGAGGCGGAGCACCTCGCCGAGCTGCTTCGGCCCGACATCGTTGTCTTCAGCGGCTGGTCGCCCGGCGGCGGCGTCTCCGAAGCGGAGCAGATGCGGGCGCTCTGGCGCGGCCCCGACCTGGAGCTCGTGGTCGAGCCGACGGCGGCGACGACGGCTCAGAATGCAGTCCGGACGCTGCCGCTGCTGCTCGAGCGAGGAGTCGAGCGCGTCGTGATCGTGTGCGCGCCGCTCCACCGCTACCGGGCGTCCTGGTTCTTCCGGCGGCTCTACGAGGGGCATGGGATCGAGACGAGCTTCCACACGGCGCGGATCGCGCCGACGCCGTTCGCGCTCGCCTGGGAGCTCGGCGCGCTGAGCGTTCGCTCGCGGCAGCTGCGTGCCGCCCAGGCAGAGCTCGCCGAGCGTAGATGAGATGAGCGACACCCTCGTCTTCATCCCGGCCTGGAACGAGGAGGAGAACCTGCCGGCCGTGCTGGACGAGCTCCGCGGCGAGCTTCCGGACGTGGACGTCCTCGTCGTCGACGACGGCTCCACCGACCGCACGGCCGACGTCGCGCGCGAGCACGGAGCGGAGGTGCTCTCCCTCGGAATGAACCGCGGCCTCCCGATCGGGATCGCGGCCGGCTACGCCTGGGCCCGCGAGCACGACTACCGGTTCTGCGGTCGCGTCGACGCCGACGGCCAGCATCCGGCCCGGGAGCTCGCACGGCTGCTCGCGCTCGTGCGCGAGGACGCGTGCGACGTGGCCGTGGGCTCGCGCTTCGTCTCCGGCGAGGGCTACGAGCCGTACCGCTACCGCCCGAGCCCGGCGCGACGGCTCGGCACGGCGCTGCTCCGGCGGGGGATGCGGATCACGCTGCAGCGGCCGTTCGCGGACGCGACCAGCGGCCTCTACGCCGTCAACGCGAAGGCTCTGCCGATACTTGCAGAGCCGTTCAGAACGGAGGCGCCCGAGGTCGAGGCGCTGATCCGGCTCAACGCCGCGGGCCTCCGTGTGGACGAGGTGCCCGTGACGATGGAGGCCCGCGCCGCCGGCCTCTCGAAGCTGCGGGGCCGGAAGGCGGTCAAGGTGACCCTCACCGTCGTCGGGACGCTCGTGGCCAGCCGGTTCCTCTGGAGCCGCTCTAGGACCGGTGGACGCCCATGGTGATCGTGGCGACGTAGACGCCGGCGCTGTTCTTGCGCACGCTCATCAGCGATTTCTTCCCGCCGTTGCGGTAGACGGAGTCGTCGGCGTTGCGGACGTCGCGGCTGGGCCGGCTGCTGTACGGGGCCTTCTTGTAGACGGCGTCCGTCATCACGTCGGGGAAGTACAGCTGCCCCGTGTGGACGACGTTGCCGCCGAGGTGCACCTTCACGTGGATATGGACAGTCCGGCCCTGATACCAGCCGGGATACACGGTCCGGAACAGGGCGAGGCCCTTGGCATTCGTCCTCTGGATCCCGCGCATGAACGTGCGGTTGCCGGAACCCGTCCCGAAGCCCGAGTAGACGCCACCCGCGTCCGCGTGCCAGATGTCGACCGCGGCGTTCTTGACCGGTTTGCAGGTGGAGGCGTCGACCACGAAGGCGCGCAGGAGCAGCGCGGCACCCGGCCGTCCCTCCGTGATGTTGCGCCGGAGCTTTTCCCCGGAGATGTAGTACGGGCCTTCCGTCTGCTCCGGGGTGAGCACGCAGCTGACCGCGCCCGAGGCGACCGCGGCGGGGCCTGCGCCCTCCGACTCGGCGATCCTCCAACCGCCGACGCCGACGGCCGTCACGAGGAAGCCGCCGAGCCTGAGCAGGGATCCTCTGCGTGTGATCGTGGGCTCAGTCATTCGGAAAGCCTCCTGTGGCAAGCACGACGTCGTCTTCGAGGATGATCATCGCTTCGAAACCCCGGAGGCGTGCGACCCAGTGCGACGCCGCCTCGCCGCCCATCGCGAATGCGGCCGTTGCGTACGCGTCCGCGGTCGCCAGCTCATCCCCGACCACGGTCACGGAGAGGATGTCGGTCGGCGGACGCCCGGTATGCGGATTGAGGACGTGGTCGCCGCGCGCGTAGGCGCCGGACGTGGCGACGGCCAGGTCGGTCGCCTCGACGACCGCGGCGACGCGGTCCCGTTCACGGGGATGCTGGATGCCGATCCGCCACGGCCCGCCGCGGAGCCGCATGTCACCGCCGGCGTTGACGGCGAAGCTCCGGAGGCCCGCCTCGTCGAGGATGGCCGCGGCGCGGTCGATCGACCAGCCTTTCACCAGGCCGGACGGGTCGAGGATGCCGCTCGCGCGGGCGTCGAAGTAGCCGCGCGTCGCGAGGCGCAGCTCGTCGCACCTCCTAAGGACGTCCCGAATCTCCGGGCACGCATTCGCGAGTGCGAGCTCGCCGCGCGCAAGCCGGCTGATCTCGCTGCCCTCCTTGTACGTGCTGAAGGTCGCGTCGACCCAGCGGAGCCAGTCGAACACCTCGTCGAGAGCCGTCGCGTCGACGTCCCCGTCCCGGACCTCCACGACGATCGGCATCCCCATGATCTGCTCGACGCGGCTGGCTCCGGGCACGGCGGTCGCGAGGGTGCTCATGCTCGCTTCGCCTTCAGGATCGCCGCCTGCAGGGACTGCACGAAGGAATCGCTCGTGTCGGTCGCGCCGGAGACGAGGTCGATGTTCGCGCTCTGCGCCTGCAGCGTCTCACTGCGGAGGATCGGGATCGCGCGCTCGTTGATCAGCTGCGAGCGGTCGGTGTGGTTGGGGTAGGTCGGAACGGTCACGCCGACGATCTTCCGGGAGACCTTCTTCTTGGTCCCGGTGATCGTGGTCGTCTTCCTGAACGTGATGGTCACCCGCAGCTCGCCCCAGCGGTCGACCGAGACGGTCGATCCCGAGAACGTCTTCGTGGAGACCGTCCTCTTGCTCGCCGCCTTGACGGCGGCGGTCGCGTCGACGACCGGGAGCGAGAGCACGGCCGCGACCAGCAACGTAGTGATTGTTCTGCGCATGGTTCTCCTTCTCTAGAGGACGAATCGTTCGACGTGGATGGAAGGCCTGGAGACGCCCGACGCGCGCACGTTCCGCTCGATCGCGTCCGTCATCGCCGGCGGACCGCAGACGTAGACGTCGCGATCGGCGATGTCGGGGACGAGGTCGCGCAGGTGGTCGGGTGAGAGGAGGCGGCTCCCCTCCGCCGTGGTGTGGTCGCCGACGAGGAAATGGACGGCGATCCTGCGCTCGGCCGCGATCCGCTCGAGCTCGTCGCGGAAGATCACGTCCTCGTCGCGAACGACGCGGTAGAGGACGATCACGTCGCCGTGCATCTCCTCGATCAGCGACCGGATCGGCGTGATGCCGATGCCGCCGGCGATCAGGACGACCGCCCTGTCGCGGCGGCGAACGGCATCCGTGAAGGCGCCGAACGGGCCTTCGGCGACGACTCGGGTTCCCGGCTGGATCTCGCCGATCCGGCTCGTGAAGTCGCCGAGCGCCTTGACCGTGATCCGCAATGAGTCGCCGCGCGGCGCTTCGGAGATCGAGAACGGGTGCGATGCCCACCAGCGGCCGCGCGCGAGGAAACGCCATAGGAAGAACTGGCCCGCGCGTGCCTGGAGGCGGTGCAACCCGCGCCCGGCGATCCGCAGCGAGACGACGCCCGGGCCCTCGTGTACCACGTCGGTCACGCGCAGCCGGTAGCGGAACCCGTCCACCACCGGCGCGACGACGCGAAAGCCGATCAGCAAGAGCAGCGTCGCGACGTAGAGGGCGCGCCAGTAGTCGGCGGCGATCCGGTCGAGCACGAGCTCGTTGCCGGTGGGGATCTGGTGGAACCACGCGAGGGCGATGCCGGCGTAGGCCGCGAGATGCACGGCGTACCAGGCCTCGTAGCGCAGGCGCCGGCGGACGATCACGACCGAGCTGACGACGACCGCGATCAGCAGACCGGTGCCGACGGTGGCGGTGATCATCCCCGGATAGACCCCGCCGCCGAGCATCGTCGACACCTCGCTCGGCAGCGAGATCCTGTCCAGGAGGGCGTAGCCCCACACCGACAGCACGACATGGCCGAGCACGAGGTAGAGGCAGGCGTGGCCGTTCCACCTGTGCCAGACCGTGAGCCGGTCGAAGCCGACGAGCGGCTCGAGCAACGGCAGCCGCGCGAGCAGCAAAACCTGCAGGAGTGCCGAATACGCGGCGAGCAGGCCGGTGATCCGCGCGAGGCTCGTGAGGACGTCGCCCGTGCTGTGGACGTCCGTGACGTTGCCGCCGTGCAGCCACAGCCACACGATCACCGCGGCGTTCCCGGCGACGACCGCCAGGAGGAGGGCCGCGGCCGCCGTCCGCCGGACCGGTCGCGTCCCGCTCAGCGGAACGGCACGCGACCGCTCGATGACGAGCCCGGAGTCGGTCAACGGAGGGATGTGACGGCTCGGGGCCGGCGGATGGAGGACAGCGGCACCGACACAGGGAAACAGCCCTCCCTGAGAGAGGACTGAGAGCCGAGTAAGGACTCTTTAAGAGTCGCGAGTGCGGCTGGCCGCACCCGCAGACGCCAGTCCACCCCCTCCGTAGGCGAGCGCCGCGCGGGCACGCTGTCAACATGACGAAGCGCACGCTCCGGAACTTCGAACGGCACGCCCGCCTCGCGACATTCGCGCCCGGAGAGCTCGTCATCCGGGCCGGCGACCCCGGCGACGCCTTCTACGTCATCGTTCGCGGCCGCGCCGGTGTCGCCGGTCAGGAGTTGAACCGCACGCTCCGCGAAGGCGACTACTTCGGAGAGATTGCGCTGATCGACGGTGGTCCCCGTTCGGCGACCGTGATCGCGCTCGACGAGCTGCAGGCGATCGAGCTACCCCCGGCAGCGTTCCTGGAGCTGCTGGCGCGCGATCCGGGGCTCGCGCGCACGATCATGGCGTCGCTCGCGAAGCGCGTACGCGCGCTCGAGCGGACGTCTGCGCCGAAGTCGACGCAGACGTCCTGCCGTTGGCCGATGCCCGGCCTCTCCTAGCGTCTACGGGATATAGGCGAGATCCTCCGGCACCATCGAGGTCGGCGTCTCGAAGAACGGCGCCGGGCCATCCGGGTCGATCGTCGTCGCGCCGTCCGAGGCGAAGAACGCCGCGATCTGGCTCTGGGCCTGGATTGCATAGAGCGCGACCGAAGGCACCGCGATGTTCGTCAGGAACGTGTGCGGGTTCTTCGGCACGGTCGGGTTGGCTGCATAGGCCAGGTCGTTCCGGAACAGTGTCGCGCGGTCCCGGCAACCGCAGGCGCGCAGGATGGCCGAGGCCGTCGGGTTCGGGACCGTCTTGTCGCCGCGGGCGAACTGGATGATCAGCGGCCGCGTGATGTACGGGGCGTAGGCGGCCGGATTGCCCGCCTGCTGCGCCCACTCCGTACGGTCGATGAACTCCTGGATAGCCGACGCGCCCTGAACCGTGTCCGTGACGAGCGGCAGGTTCCGCAACGGCATGTCCTCGTCGAAGTTCGTCAGCGTCGCATTGGGCGGCGAGACGTTGTACAGCGACGGCGTCCGTGTGATCAGCGCGATCCCGACCAGCGGCCGGAAGCTCGGGCTCAGCCGCGCGATCTCGACGATCGGGCCGCCCGGGACGTTCGGAACGCCCGCTCGGATGTCCGGCTCGAGGCCGAGCAGCTGCGTGCCGTAGATGCCGCCGAACGACTGGCCGGCGTAGTAGATCCGGGAAGCGCTCAGATCGGCGGAGCCATCGCCGTCGACGTCGACGCCGGCCTCCAGCACCTTGACCAGCTCCATGATGTCGATGACCGTTTGCCGGAGCCCGTCGCGGTTGCCGACGAGCGCCTGGGCGCCGATCGCGCTGACACCCTCGGTCGAGTCGATCGTCCCGTTGCCGTCCTGGTCGATCCCGCGCCCACCGGCGGGGAAGGTCACGGGCCCGGTCGGGGTAGTCGCGGTGTAGGTGCCGGCGGCGCCGAAGCCGTGGCCGACGACGTTGATCGCGATCGTCGCGATCCCCGCGTGGCCGAGGGACGAGGCAACCACCCACGGGGCGCCGTTCTTCGAGTCCGTGAAGCCGTGCCCGAAGACCGCCACGGGCCAGCCGCCGGCCGGCTCGATCCCGCCGGGGACGAAGAGCGTGAACTGCACCTGGTTTGTGCCCTGTGGAGCCGGCGTGCCGGTCGCGGTCCCGTACGGCGGGATCACCTTCGCGGCCGTCTCGTAATCCGGGGACGCGAACGACCCGAACGCAACCGACGCGACTGAGCCGGGGAAGAGGAACAGCGCGGCCGTCGGCAACGTCGTTGCCGAGAACGTCGACGTCCCCACCTGGCGGTTCCAGCTGATCGGCGTCGCTGCGGGGAACACCGTGCGCGTCCCGCCCGGCCCGAGCAGGAAGGTCGCGGTCGCTGCCGTCAGCTGGCCGCGGATCTTCCGCGAGATCGCGGTGATGCTCTGCGTCGTGAACAGGCTCGCGTCGGCGATGTCGTCGGGGTCGACGCCACCGGCCATCGCCATCGGCAGCGCATCGAGCACCGCCTTGCGGTACGCCTTCGTCGCCGGATCCTTCGTCTGGCCGTAGTTGAGGTCGTGGCGGAAGGTCGCAGAGATCGGCGTGCCGTCGGCGGCATGGATGCCGTTCGTGACGACGAGGAGGTAGGTGGTGTCCTGGGCAAGCTGCTCGTCGCTCTCGACGTGCAGCGTGTTGGTCGCCGGCTCCCAGACCGCCTGGTTGATCCCCACGAGGTGGCCGCTCGGGCCGACGAGGAAGATCGTCGAGCTCGAGACGGTGGTGGGATCGATCGGGCTGGAGAACGGGATCGAGATGCGCGGCTGGATGTTGAACCCGTCGAGCGTGTCCAGGACGGCGACGTCAGCGCAATCCGACGGATGCGTCGCGCAGTCCGGCGCCGGAAGGTCGACGCGCAGGCCGGTGACCTGCGTCGCGTCCGGAACGGTGTAGAGGTTGCTCGGGAACGGCTGCCCGGCCGTCGTGGCGGCCAGGGCGCCTACGGGAAAGACGAAGGCGAAGGCTGCAAGCAGCGTCGCCCCGATCACGATACGCAAGATTTCTCCCCTTTCTACTGCTGGTACAGCGACGCTACTCCCGGATTGACTGCGGAGTCAACGACCGCTGTGCCGCTCGATGAAGGCGAGCAGCCGCCGCCACGCGTCCTCCGACGCGTCGGCGAAATCCTCTTGCTTCCGGTCGAAGAAGCTGTGCGGCGCACCGTCGTACGTCACCAGCTCGTAGTCGACGCCGGCCTGCTCCAGGGCCTCCTCGAACGCGGCGTTGTCGGCGGCGGTGATGTTCTGATCGTCGCCCGCCTGGAACGCGAGGATCGGAGCGTCGATCTCGCCCGCCCGCTGCATGGGCCCCGGAGTCCCGTCTCGCCCCTCGCCGGGCCGCCCGTAAAACCCGATCGCACCGGCGAGGCCGTGGCCGCCCGCAGCGGAGAGCCAGGATTGACGGCCGCCCATGCAGAAGCCGACCGTGAAGATCGCGCGGCAGCCCTGCGCGCGGAGATGCTCGACCGCCGCGCCGACATCCGCCTGGATGCCCTCGCCGGTCGTCTGCTCCACGTGCGGCATGTACTCGAAATCCTCACCTCGCTTGGAGGCGCCGGCGGTGCGGCCGAAGTAGTCGAGCGCGACGGCCGCGATCCCGCGCTCGGCGAACCGCAGGGCGAGCTCCTCGTAGAACCGGTAAAGGCCACGGACGTCGGGGAGGATGACCACGCCGACCTCCGTCGGCTCGTCCGGCGCGGCGTAGAAGGCCGCGAAGCGGTTCCCGTCCGCAGCCTCGAGGACGAGATCCTCGTGAGAGACGGCAGCTCCGCTGATGACCGGGATCGGCGGCAGCGAGTCGAGCTCGAAGCACACGACGCCGCTGACCCTACAGCGGCGTCGGAACGGGCTGCTCGGGAACGGCTCCGGGCTCGTCGCCGCCGCCGTCGAAGCGGAACGGCGGGTACTCGTCCGTCATCAGGGCCGCGTATGCGATCACGCGCAGGACCCAGCGATCGAGGCCGAGGATGAAGGCGTAAAGGCCGCGCGGGTAGCGGTTGGTAAAGAGCAGCGCGAACCCGACGATCAGCGTCAGGAGCCCGATCAGACCTGAGAAGGGCGGTGCGAAGTGCCAGCCGTTCGCCCGCTCGATCCAGAACGCTCCGCCGCCGACGAAGATCCCGGCGATCAGGAGCTGCGGAATCGCCAGCACCCACTTGATCAGCGTCAGACCGCGCGACAACGTGCCTGGGTAGGCAACGTCGAGCGTCGCCGGATAGTCCGGCTCCGGGTCGAAGGAGAACGGCGGGTAGCGGTCTGTCCCGAGCGCGCCGTAGCCGTAGTACGACACGCGCCACGACCATCGCAGCACGCCGAGGTTGAAGTCGAAGATGCCTCGCGGGTAGCGGCCGGTCACGAGGATCGCGACCCACGCGACGAGCGTGAGCACGACGAACGCGATCCAGAGGAACGCGAGCACGATCGCGTGGGGAATCAGCAGGAGCCACTTCACGACCCAGAGCCAGCGGCTCAGAGGCTCGTCGAGACGCGCCGCCAGGACAGCCGGGTAGGTCGTTCCGGGGACGGCAACGACCCCGCGCGCCGCCAGGCCTTCGGCGACGGCGGGCGCGCGCTCCCTGCGGAGGCCTCGGGTGCCGAGGACGACGAGCAGGACGGCGACGGCGAGCAAGACGCCTCCCACGGTGAAGAGCGCGACTGCGATCCAGCCGAGGTGGTGGATGTCCGCGCCGAAGTCGACGTTGGCGTTGACGCCGCGCGAGGCGTCGGCGTTCATGAGCACGGCTGACCAGTTCCCCTCGTGGACGTCCCACGTGAGCGTGGCCGTCCCGGAGCCGGACGCCGTTGCGACCCAGATCTTGCGCGAGGCGGGCGGCGCCGGCGTCGCGGTCCCGTCGATCCGCTCGTACTTCGCGACGAAGGGATCGACGTCGAATTTGCGCAGCTTCGAGTGCGGCACACCGGCGAGGTAGGCGCGAACGGCGGCCTTCCGGCCGATCCCGACGAAGATCGGCTTGGCGGTGGAGCTCGTCGCCCGGATCCGGATCCGCGCGAAGTCGCTGATGTCGACGCCGCTCGGAATCCCTGTGAGCTTCGCCCCTTCGCGCGTGATCGCGTACGTCCCGCTGGCGAAGTGGTGGGCGTCTGACGTGAAGTAGCCGTCGGAGTCGCGCTGCGTCTGATCGGCCCAGAGGACGAGGCCGCCGCCCGCGAGCAGGCCGAGGGCGAGCAGGCCGACGATGCTCCCGAGCACGATCAGGACGATCGGACCGGTGCGCGAGCGTCGCTGTGCTGGGGCGGCGGCCATGGCGGCTTTCAGTCTAGGTCTGTTGCATCGCCTGGACGAGAGCGTCGCGCCGGATCGCTTCGACCGAAGCGCAGCCGGCCAGACCCATCGTCAGGTCGAAGTCGGCGTGCAGGTTCCGGATCACGTCGCGCACGCCCTGTGAGCCGGCGACCGCGAGGCCGTAGCAGTAGGGGCGTCCGATCAGAACCGCGCGGGCACCGAGCGCGAGCGCCTTGAAGATGTCGGCGCCGCCGCGGATGCCGCTGTCGAGCAGCACCGGCACTCGGCCGCCGACCACCTCGACGATCGACGGCAGAGCGTCGAGCGACGCGAGCGAGCCGTCGACCTGCCGACCGCCGTGGTTCGAGACGACGATCCCATCGATCCCATGGTCGAGGGCGCGGCGTGCGTCGTCTGGATGGAGGATGCCCTTGAGCACGATCGGCAGCCGTGTCGCTTCGCGCAGGAACGCGACGTCTTCCCAGTTGAGCGACGGCCGCGGGACGATCTGCATGAACAGCCGCGCGGCCGCCCTCGGCCGCGGCGAGAAGAGGTTCCGCCAGGTCGACCCTGGATACGCGCGCGCAAGCCGGATGAGCGTTCGAATGGCCGCGAGGTTCGGCCGGCCCGCCGGCGGCGGGTCGACGCCGTCGAGTCGTCGCTGGAACTCGGGGTCGCTGATGTAGTGCGCGATTCCCTTGCCGAGGATGAACGGCAGGAACGCGAGGTCGAGGTCGCGCGGCCGCCAGCCGAGCATGGTCGTATCGAGGGTGAGCACGATCGCCTCGCAGCCGCACGCCTCCGCTCGCCGGACGAAGCTCTTCACGAGCTCGTTCGAGGAGTTGAAGTACAGCTGGTACCACCGCGGGGCGTCACCCATCGCGCAGGCGATCTCCTCCATCGGAGACGAGGCCTGATTGGAGATGACGAACGGCACGCCCGCCGCCGCCGCCGCCCGTGCCGCGCCCAGGTCCGCCTGCCGATGGGCCATCTCGAGGACGCCGATCGGGGCGAGCAGGAACGGCGTCGGCTGCCGCCGGCCGAACAGCTCGACCGTCGTGTCCCGCGAGGAGACGTCCTTCAGGAACCGTGGGACGATCCGCCAGCACTCGAACGCGGACCGATTTGCCGCCATCGTCGATTCGAGCCCGGCGCCCCCGGCGATGTACGCGAACCCCTCGCGGCTCATCGCCTTCTTGGCCCGTCGCTCGAGCTCGATCGGGTCCGTCGGCACGCGCGGCCGCCGTCCCCGGAGGCCCGCCAGATAGATCTCCGCCTGGCGGTACCGGCCGTACTCGCTCCGCTCGTCGATCCCGGTTGTCACCCGCCGATTATCAGACGCTGGTCACCCGCACGCCAGAGTGCGGATAGCCGCACTGCGTGGGATGACCCGCGGACGTACCGTCGTTCTTGTGAACGTGGCGACCCTCCATCGAAACGCCTCCCCCTCGTCCCTGCAAGGCCTCGTTACCTCTCCCCAGCGAGGCCTGGTGGAGGTCGCCACGCTCGCCTCCCTTTACGGCGTCTACGAGCTCGTCCGCGGACAGGGGCACGCGACGCTCTCCGCGGCCCGTGCGCACACCGACGCGATCGTCTCGCTGGAGCGCAACCTGCATCTCTACGGGGAGCACGCATTCCAGAGCGCCGTCCACACCTTGCCCGGCCTGGCGACCCTGCTCGGGGTCGCCTACATCGTCCTGCACTTCCTCGGCACCGGCGTAGCGCTCGTGTGGATCCACCGCCGACACCGTGGCGCGTTTCCGGTCGTTCGGAACACGCTGATCTTCTCGACCGCCGCGGCGCTGGTCGTCTACGTCCTCTTCCCCGTGGCGCCGCCGCGCTTGGCCGGTCTCGGCTTCGCCGACACGGTCAACCAGGGTGCGCACGTCAACCTCAGCTCGGACATGCTCGGCAGTCTCTACAACCCGTTCGCGGCCGTCCCGAGCCTGCACTTCGGCTACGCGCTCATCGTCGGCGTCGCCGTCGGCCTCCTGGCCACGCGCCGCTGGGTGCGCGTGCTCGGCTGGGCCTACCCGGCCTTCATGCTCCTGACGGTCGTCGGAACCGGCAACCACTTCTTCTTCGACGCCGCGGCGGGCGGGCTCGTCGTCGCGGTCGGCTACCTCGTCGCTCGGCGCGGCGGCCGCGCTCCCGCACGAAGCTGGCAAGGGCGGCCGGGATCCGCAGTCGCTCCGTGCTGAGCGACTAGCTCAGCGCTGCAGTCGAGCTCCCGCAGGAGCTCGACGCACTCGACCGGTTGCGGCCCTGGGCGACGTCCCCGAGCGAGACGATCAGATCCGGCTGGACACCCTCGACGTCCGCGAGCGCCGCGCGAAAGGCGACGGCGTTGCCGTGCATGTCGGAGAGGAGAGCGACGCGCACGCGGCGGACACTACGGGCACGCCGTAGACCGCGAGTGCCTCTGCGATCGCTTCGTCCGGCGTGTAGAGCCGCATCGGGTAGGCGGCCGCGGCGCGCCAGCCGGCCTCGGTCTCGACCAGCCGGCCCCAGAGCGCGACCTCGCCGAGGATGCGACAGACCGTCGTCGGCTCGTCCCGCCCACGCAGGTAGGAGAGCGCGTCCGCCGGATCGCGGGCGGCGTGGAAGCCGCAGCCGCACTCGGCGGTCGGAGTCGGATGGGTGGGCAACGGCTCGGCGAAGAAGTCCTCGCGCCTGCGACAGGTGGCGAGCGCCGTCGTCCCCGGAGTCCAGACCTCGTCGTAGAGGACTGATCCGAGCCTTAGGCCCTCGGCGGTCTCCGTCACGACCCAAGCGCGCCAGCCGACGACCGGCGCGGCCTCGGCGAGCTCCTGAACGGCGTTCCCGGTCTCCATCACGCCACCGCCGGGTGCCGAACGGAGCTCGGGTGGATCACCTCGTCGACGAGGCCGTAGTCGACCGCCTCGGCCGCCGTCATGTACCGGTCACGATCGATGTCCCGCTTGACCTGCTCCAGCGGCTGACCGGTGTGGTCGGCGATGATCTGCGCGTACCGCTCGGTCATCGCGAGAATCTCCCGGGCGGCGATCTGGATGTCGGCCGGCGAGCCGCGGAAGCCGCCGGAGCCCTGGTGGATCATCACCTTCGCGTTCGGCAGCACGTACCGCTTCCCCTCGGTGCCGCCGCAGAGGATCATCGCCGCCGCGGACATCCCCATCCCCGTGCAGATCGTTCGCACGTCGCACTTGACGTACTGCATCGCGTCGTAGATCGCCATGCCCGCGTACGACGAGCCGCCGGGGGAGTTGATGTAGAGGGAGATGTCCTTGTCGGGATCATCGGCCTCGAGGAAGAGGAGCTGGGCCGTGATCACGTTGGCGATCTGGTCCTCCACCTCCTGGCCGAGGAAGACGATCCGCTCGCGTAACAGGCGCGAGTAGATGTCGAACGAGCGCTCGTAGCGGCCGTCCTGCTCGACGACCATAGGGACTAGGGGCATCGCGACCTCCTGATAAAGTGCAACCTCCTGGTTGCGCCTAGTATACGCAACCATACGGTTGCGGATTGGAGGAGCTGTGGAGGTCACCCGCGAGATTCTTTTCCCCGCATCGCCGGATGAGGTCTGGGGGGCCCTGACTGACCCGGATCAACTCGAGGAGTGGTTCGCCAACGACGTCGAGCTCGACCCGCGGCCGGGCGGGGCGGGCGTGTTCCGTTGGGACGACGGCGAGGAGCGGAGGGCAACCGTGGTCGTCGCCGACCCCGGCGAGCGACTCGTCCTCGACTGGGACGAGGAGGGGGAGGTCGAGTTCACGCTCGAAGAGGTCGAGGACGGCACGCGCCTGCTCGTCCGGGAGACCTCGCCGGAGTGGTCGACCGCACTCGAGCTCCGCGCCCACGCGCTCGCTCTGGTGTGACCGACGACCCCACCGGGCGCGTGTTCGACGCGCTCTCCGATCCGAACCGCCGCTACGTGGTTGAGGCGCTCGCGCAGCGGCCGACCGCGACGGCGACCGAGCTCGCCGCCGAGCTCCCGGTCACACGCCAGGCGGTGTCAAAGCATCTGGCCGCGCTCGGCCAAGCCGGTCTCGTCGAGGGACGGCGCGAGGGGCGAGAGACGCGCTACCGGCTGACGCCCGGCCCGCTGGGCGACGCCATGGACTGGATGGCGGACGTCGGCGCCTCCTGGGACGCACGGCTGATGCAGCTCCACAGGCATCTCACCGGTGGATCCCGAAGCGGCGGAGCTTCGCCGCGGCGCCGGGGATGACGGTGTTGAGCGCGTCCAGGAAGTCGCCCGGCTTCGCGATCCGGTAAGCGTTCTGCGCCACGTACAGGCGCAGCGCGCAGTCAATCCGCGCACTCGCGCCGAGCGACCGGAGGGCGAGCACTCCGCCCGCATAGACCTCGGCGAAGTAGCGACGCTGCCTTCCCGCCCAGTAGCTCATCGGCTCGCCGACATGCATGATGTTTCTGAGGTCTAAGCCCGGCCCAAACGATCCGGTCAGGCGCGTCTGCGTCCAGGTCGCGAGCGTCTCGTCGAGCCACGGATCGCGGTATTGGTCGTTTCCGACCAGTGAGTAGAACCATTGGTGTCCGGTCTCGTGCGAGACGATCGGCCCGGTGAAGACGTCCCCGACGAAGACCAGGGTCGGGTACTCGATCCCCTCGCGCCTCAGGTCCCGTGGGAAGACGACCGTGTACGTCCGCCACGGATAGGCGCCGTACAGGCGGCTGATCCGCTCGAGCGACGACCTCGCCATCCGCAGCGTCGCCGCAGGCGCAATCGCCGAAGCGCGGTCGACAGCCACCCGGACCGTCACAGGCCGAGGCGTCCGTGCCGTGGCCGCGAGGATGCGGAACCGTCCGACGCCCACCGCGACATCGCGAACAGCGCGGGCGTGCCAGAGCCCGTTGCCGGCCGAATCCCCGGACACGAGGATACGGGTGCCCCGCGGCGCCCACACGCGCACGTCGAAGTCCGCCGTCGGCGTCGTCGAGCTCTCCCCCAGGATCCGCGCCGGCGGATCCGTGACCCACCCGCGATCGGGATCCCACGCCAGGATCGGGAAGAACGAGCCCAGCCGAAGCCCGCCCGCGTAGCGCGCGATCCGGTCGCGGCTCCTTGCCGGGACGCTGAGCGTCCACGGCACCGCGACCATGACGGTGTCACCCGGATCGAGCGGCCGGCCCAGGTGGACGACGAGCGTCGTCGGATCCGGGCGACCGACCCCGAGACGGCTGCCGTTCTCGGTGACGGCGCCGACATCGAGCCGCTGCCCGGCCGCGCGCTGGAGCGGCCCGTTCGGCCAGAGTCGGAAGACGAGCCGATCCGTCGGACGGCTCGCCGTGAAGCGGACGCGGACGCTGCCACGCACGCGCTTGAAGCCGGGCTCGACGCGCACGCTCAGCTGGTACCGCGGGCGGTCCGCCCGCGGCGCCGCGAACGGCGGTGGTGCCGCGCACGCGGCCGCGGCGAGCAGCGGGGCGACCACCCCCGAAGCGTAGACTCGCCGGGATGGACAAGCGGCAACTCGGCCGCTTCCCGGTCGAGGTGTCCCGCGTCGTCCTGGGTTGCGGCAACTTCGGCGGAATCGGCAGTGCCCCCGAGTTCTTCGGTGCCGGCGAGTCGCGCGAGGAGGCGTTCGCGCTGATGGATGCCGCCTGGGAGCTCGGGATCACGACGTTCGACACGGCGGACGCCTACGGCGGTGGGCGGAGCGAGGAGTGGATCGGGGAGTGGATGCAGGCGACGGGGCACCGGCCCGTGCTCATGACCAAGACCTCGAACCCGATGGCGGCGGGCGCGGATCAGGGTCTCGCGCCGAGCCGGATCGAGCGTCAGATCGCCTCCAGTCTCGAACGGCTCGGAGTCGACACCGTCGACGTCTACCTCGCGCATGCATCCGACCCCGAGACGCCGCTGGAGGAAACCGTCGCCGCCTTCGAGGCCCTCGTCGAGCATGGGCAGATCGCGGCCTACGGCGTGAGCAACTTCGGGGCCGATCAGCTCCGCAAGACCGTGGCGATCGGACGCCCCGCAGCCGTCCAGAACTCCTATTCGCTGCTCGAGCGGGGCGACGAGGCCGACGTGATTCCGCTCTGCCGGGAGCACGACGTCGCGTACATGGCCTTCGGCCCGCTCGCGGGAGGCTGGCTGGCAGGTCGCTATCGCCGCAACGAGAACCCTCCGCAGGGTTCACGGATGGCGACGCGGCCGGAGGCGTACCTGCATCTCCGTAACGAGCAGACGTTCGCGGGCCTCGACGCGCTCGCAGCGACGGCAGCGGAGCGCGGGATCAGCACCGCGGCACTGGCGCTCGCGTGGGTGCTCGCTCAGCCCGTCGTCACCGCGGCGATCGTGGGGCCGCGGCGTCCCGGTCACCTGAATTCGGTCGCGGAAGCGCTCGAGCCGGAGCTCTCCGTCGACGAGGCGGACGAGCTCGCGGTGCACTTCTAGGGCGAGAGGCGCTCGATCGTCCAGCCCGCGCCGTCGTGGCGGTAGCGGAAGCGGTCGTGGAGCCGGTTCTCGCGGTGCTGCCAGAACTCGTATGTCTCCGGGCTGAGGCGGAAGCCGCCCCAGGCGGGCGGGACCGGCACCTCCGCGCCGTCGAGCTCGGCCTCCAGCTCGGCAACGCGGGCCTCGAGCGCCTCGCGGCTTGCGAGCACCTGGCTCTGGTGGGAGGCGAGGGCGGCGATCTGGGCGCCGCGGGGACGCGTGTGGAAGTACGCCTCCGTCTCTGACGGCCTGGTGCGCTCGAGGCGGCCTTCGACACGCACCTGCCGTCCGAGCAGATCCCAGTGGAACAGGAGTGCCGCCCGCGGGTTCGCGGCGAGCTCGCGGCCCTTGCGGCTCTCGTACCCTGTGAAGAAGACGAATCCGTGCTCGTCGAACCCCTTGAGCAGCACCATGCGGACGGAGGGGGCACCGTCCGGCGTCGCGGTGGCGAGCGCCATCGCCTCGGGCGCGCGAATCCTCCCCTCCACCTCGCGAAACCAGCGCTCAAACTGACTGAGCGGGTCGGACGCAAGGTGCTCGAGCTCGAGCGGGCGGGCGCGCTCGTCCACGCGGTGCAGGGTACTCGGGAGGTTCGACGGCCTCGAGGCGGAAGTCTCGGACGATGAAGCGGCTCCTTCCTCTTGCTCTCATTCTCCTCGCCGCCGGCTGCGGCCATTCGAGGGGAGGACCGGCGGGCGCGACGGGGACGACGACCTCAGCGACGGCACCGTCGACCGCTCCGAGCACCTCCAGCACGCCCGCGACCGAGCCGAACGTCGCGGTCCGGGTCTACTTCGTCCGGGACGGAGGCGTGACCCCAGTGCGGCGCCTGGTTCCGAGCACTCCGGCGGTCGGGCAGGCGACGCTCGATGCGCTCAGAGCCGGCCCGACCGCGGCTGAGCGCGCGGGCGGCCTCTCGACGGCGATCGGCCTGCTCCGGCTCAGTGGGCTGTCGATCCGGAGCGGGGAGGCCGATCTCGGCACGCTGACGCACGTCTCGCAGCTCGCCGAGGCGCAGATCGTCTACACGCTCACCCAGTTCCCGACGGTCCGGAAGGTACGGATCGGCGACGACGTCCTCGACCGCTCCGATCTCGAGGACGTGACGCCGGTGATCCTCGTCGAGTCGCCGCTCCCGGGCGAGACGGTGTCGAGCCCGATCACCGTCCGCGGCACGTCGAACACGTTCGAGGCGACGATGCGCGTCGAGATCCGGCGCGGGTCGAAGGTGCTCGTCGCGGAGACGGTGACCGCGAGCTCCGGCTCTGGCGAACGCGGCACCTTCGACGCGACCCTCGACGTAGACGCCTCGCCGGGGCTGATCACGCTCGTCGCCTTCGAGCCCTCCGCGGAGAACGGGCAGCCGCTTCACACCGTCACGGTCCCGCTCACGCTCGGGTGACGCTCTCGCCCTGACCCGTCCAATTCGGACACCGCCCCAACGGCTGGTCCCGGGGTCAGACCCAGATTGGCCGGAACCGGCACGTCTGCTGTGGAGACAACGGCGCACTTTCGTCACACCTGGGTCTGACCCATCCAATTCGGACAGCGCCCCAAGGCCCGATCGGGCTCAGCCCCATACCGGCTTGAGCCGGACACGCCGCTGTGGAAGCAACGGCGCACTCTCGTTACACCTGGGTCTGACCCATCCAATCGGGACATGGCCGGATGGGCCGGTCGGTTGCGACGCGCCTACCGGAAGAGGTCCCGCTCCGGCGGCATGACGAGGTCGCGGGCCCGGCCCTCGCCTGCGAGCGAGAGCCCGCGCACGATCGCGCCGGGAACACCATCCGTCTTCCCCATCACGAGCTCGGCCGCCCCGGCGATCTCGTCCGCGACCGCGATCGTCGTCGCGTGGAGCTCGTAGCCCACACGGTCGCGGACGCCGCGCAGGTCGATGAGGACCCGGAGCCCGGAGGCGCCGATCGCGACGTCAGTCGTCCCCTGCCGCCACGGCCGGCCGAAGGAATCGGTGACGAGGACGGCGACGTCCCGGCCGGTGAGCTCCCGCAGCCGGGCGCGGATCCGCTCGGCCGACGCGTCGGGATCCTGAGGCAGCAGGACGAGCGTCGCCGGCTCGGGCGCGTTCGACGCATCGACGCCGGCCGACGCGCACACGAATCCGTGCGGCGTCTCCGCGATCACGAGCGGCGGCCGCGACCGGACGACGCGGGCGGCCTCGCGCAGGATCACCTCGATGCGGCGCGGATCCTCGTCCCCGGCGAGCTCCCGCGCCCGTTCCGACGGCTCGACCTCGTCGAGCCTGACCACGCGCCCCTCCGCCTTGGAGACGATCTTCTGCGCGAGCACGACCACATCGCCGTCCTCCAGCGCGGCCCCCCCTGCGACCAGCTCGGCGAGGTCGTCGTCGGGCTCCACCTCCGGCATCCCCGCCAGGGGGATGACGCGGAGCTCTGTCACTTGAAGCCGGTCAGGCGCACACCCGCGACGACCTTGTACTGCCGGTTCACGTGGAGGATCACCGCGGTCATCGACTCGAGCGCGCGTGAGTTCGCCAGCGGACCCGCGTCGAGCGCGCGCCCGCTCACCAGCTTCGCGCCGAACTCCAGCGCCGGCTCTTTCGCGGCGGCCTCGCCGCAGACGAGCACGTCCTCGTCGAGCAATTCGGGGCGGGCGAGATGAGCGGCGGGGACGGCCTGGAAGCCGGACGCGACCGGCCCGGCGACCGTCTTGGCGACGTCCTCGGCGATCGATCCCTCGTTGCGTCCCGGCGAGACGCCGTCCGGCCCGAACTTCAGATCGCTGGCGACGCAGAGGACCGGCTTGCGGCCGATCGCGTCGGCGAGGTCGCGCGCCGTCCCGACCGCGGCCGACGACTGGACTGCGAGGACGACATAGTCGGCCGCCCGCACGACGCCCTCGTTCGTCCCGCCGGCGACGCCGAGCGTGGCCCCTAGCTCCTTCGCGCGGATCGGGTCGCGCGAGCCGATCGCGACGTCGAGGCCTTGATCGCGCAGGCGCGCGGCCAGACCGCGGCCGAAGGCACCGGTGCCGCCGACGATTGCGATCCGCACCGGCCTCGGCGACTCCACCGCGCGGATGTGCGTGGCCGCCTCGGGCATCAGGCGAAGGCCACCGCGTCGAGGGCGGCCTCGGCGAGGCGGCGGCGGGCGTCCGGGCCGGTCATCAGGGTGCGCGCGACGACGGGACGGACGCCCTGCTCGGTGACCGCGGCGGCATCGTCGGCATCCGCCTCGTCGAACACGAGCGCGTCGATCAGGCCCGGGTAGCAGCGCGCGACGTGCGCCGCGCTCGTCCCGCCCTCGAGCCGCTCGAGCATCGCGGCGGCCGGACCCTTCACCGCGCGGCCGCCGATCAGCGGGCTGACCGCGATCGCGGGGGCGCGGCGCCGTTCGAGCGCGGAGCGGATCCGCTCGACGGCGAGAATCGGCCCGATCGACACGTATGGGTTGCTTGGTGCGATCAGGATCACGTCCGCCTCGTGCAACGCCTCGAGTACCCCGGGCGCCGGCCGCGCCTCCACCGCGCCTTCGAAGCGGACGCGGTCGACCGGGTCGCGATGGCCGCGCGCGACGAACCACTCCTGGAATGGGAAGCTGCCGTTCGGCGTGTCGAGCCAGGTCCGGAGCCGGTCGTCCGTCGCCGGGAGCAGCGAAACCTCGACGCCGGCGGCCGCCGCGATCCGGGCCGTGACGATGGACAGCGGCGTGCCAAGGCGAAGCGCCTGCGTGCGGACGAGATGGAGGCCGAGGTCGCGGTCCCCGAGCCGGAACCAGTCCTCGCCCCCGAGTGCGGACGCAGAGGCGAGCGCATTCCACGTCTCGTCGGCTCGGCCCCAGCCGCGCTCCTCGTCCGCGAGGTCGGCAAGCGTGTAGAGGACGCTGTCCAGGTCCGGCGAGACGGCAAGCCCAAGCACGTCGAGGTCGTCGCCGACGTTCACGATCGCGGTCACCCCGGCGGGATCGACCGCGTCCACGAGCCCGCGCAGGAAGCGGGCGCCGCCGACGCCGCCGGTCAGGACCGCGACCTTCACGTACGCACTCCGTCCTCGGCGAGCACCGTCTGCGTCCTCGGGCCCGCACGCTCGGCGACGCGCTCCAGGTCAGCCTCCGTGTCGACGTCATCGGCGAGGTTCGGGATCGCAACCGTCACGACCTCGAGCCCCAGGTCGGACGCTGCGTTGCGAAACCGCTCGGCACTCCGCGCGCCGTAGAGCGGCTGGAAGAGGTGCGGCGCGGGCAGGCTCAGGGCGTTCGTTCGGCCGTCCTCGGAAGCGACGAGTGCGATCCCGCCGGGCGGCGTCGCGGCGACCAGCGAACGCAGGTCGTAGGGGGTCACGCACGGGACGTCCGCGTTGACAATCAGGACGGCGTCCGTCGGAAGGAGGCCGAGCGCGGCCGCCACCGCGGCGCCCTGGCCTCCGCCGGGATCGGAAACCGTCTCGGCGCCGCCTTCCTCGGCCACTTCGGCTCCGTGCTCGTCCGAGGTGACGACGACGGTGCGTGAGACTGCGGTCGCGGCCGCCACGACATCGGCGAGCATGGCGAGGCGGAGCCGCGCGCGCCGCTCGTCGGACAGGCGGCGCAGGCGGCGCTTGCCGCCGGTCCCGCGGAACGGAACGACGATCGCCGCCATGTGCGCAGACTATCCGCCGGTGAAACGGCTGGAGAACGCGACGATCGCGGAGCGCCTGGAGGCCTTCGCCGGCCTCCTCGACCTCTCGGGCGCCGGCTACTACACCGCTCGCGCGTACCGGCGCGCCGCGGAGACGATCCGCGAGACCCGCGCGCCGATCGCGGAGCTCGTGGCGACGGGCCGCGTCCAGGAGCTCCGCGGGATCGGGCCGGGGATCGCCGCACGGCTGAAGGAGCTCGTCGAGACCGGCACCCTGGCCGAGCTCGACGAGCTCGAGCGTGAGGTGCAGCCGGAGCTCGTGGGTCTTGGCCGCTTCCTCGGGATCGGGCCGAAGCGGATGGTGGAGATCGGCACCGCGCTCGGGATCCGGACCGTGGAGGAGTTCCGCGAGGCCGCGCAGGCCGGCCGTCTGACCTCCGTCCCGGGGATCGGCCCGCAGACGGAGCAGCGGATCCTCGCGGCGCTCGACCGCGAGCGTAGTTCTGAGCGGCGGGGGATGCTCTTGAATCGCGCCCGCGCGCTGCTCGAGGGGATCGCCGGAGCGCTGGACGGCGAGGTCGCCGGCGACCCTCGCCGCTGGGCGGACAGCTCGTTCGAGTTCGCAGTCGTGTGCTCGGCGGCGCGACCGAAGTCCGTGCTCGACGCGTTCGAACGGCTCCCAGAGATCGTGGCCGTCCTCGAGCGCGAGCAGCGGCGGGCGGTCGGCGTGACGGTCGAGGGCGTGCCGGTCGAGCTGGTCGTGGCTGCGCCGGCCCGCTTCGGAACGGAGCTCGCGCGCGCGACCGGCTCACGCCTGTACGTCGAGGCGCTCGGCGACCTGCCCGACGCGCCCGACGAGGAGACGCTGTACGAGCGTCTCGGAGTGCCGTGGTGTCCGCCCGAGTTGCGGGAGGAGCCGTTCCGCGGCGAGCCGCCGCCGCTCGTCGAGCTGGCCGACGTCCGCGGCGACCTCCACTGCCATACGACCTGGTCGGACGGCAAGGCCTCCGTGCTCGAGATGGCGACTGCCGCACGTGAGCTTGGCTACGAGTACCTCGCGATCTGCGACCACACGCCGAACGTCCGTGTCGTCCCGGGGCTCGACGCGGACGATCTCCGCCGGCAGGCGGAGGAGATCGCAGCGGCCAACGAGGAGCTGGCGCCGTTCCGGGTCCTGCGCGGCACCGAGGTCGACATTCGTGCCGACGGCGAGCTCGATCTCCCCGACGACATCCTCGACGAGCTGGACTGGGTGCAGCTGAGCCTGCACGCGGGCCAGCGCCAGGCCCGCGCCGAGCTGACGCGGAAGGTGACCGAGGCGATGCGGCACCCGGCCGTGCGCTGCCTGTCGCATCCGAAGGGCCGGATCATCAACCACCGCCCCCCGAACGCGCTCGACCTCGAGCGGGTCTTCGAGGTCGCACTCGAGACCGGGGTGGCAGTGGAGACGAACGGCCTCCCCGACCGGCTCGACCTTTCGGCGCCTGAGGTGAGGCTCGCCGTCGAGGCGGGTGTCCCCGTCGTCGCGTCCACGGACGCCCATTCGATCCGCGGCCTCGGCAACATGCGCCTGGCGATCGCCACGGCTCGTCGCGGCTGGGCCACTGCTCCGGACATCGTCAACACCCGACCGCTCGCGGAGCTGCCGCTGCGGCCTCCCCCTAGTCGGCCTGAGCGTCAGCTCGCCTGTGGGCGAATCGTCACGCTCTCGTTCCACATGGGGCATGTCTCCGGCGGCCAGTGCTAGGGACAGTCCCTTGTGGTGAGGGTGTTACAGAGTTGGCACAGAGAGGCCGAGGCCCACGGCGCGCGGCGCGCGGCGGTCGTGCTCGCCCACCGAGTTGTTGCGCGGAGCTACCGAGAGCAGAACGACGAGCCGCGCCATGGACGGATGGTGCCGCCGTAGAGGCTGACTGCGCCGCGGACGTCGTCCGGCTGGAGGAGCCGGCACGTCCAGCTCCCGGCCGGCGGGGCCGGGCAGCGGTTGGTGTGGTCGTTGCCGACAGCCGGATTCATCGTCGCGCAAGTCCCCAGCTCATGATCGAGCCCGAGGACGTGGCCGAGCTCGTGCGCGACGATCAGCGCCATCTCGTAACGGTCGTGCCCGGTCTGGATGCCGACCTCGGCGCGGACGATGGAGCTCCCGACCCTGTGCACGTGCGCGTCGCCGGCGGCGCGGTACCAGCGGATGCCGAGGAGCACCTTCGCGTTCGCACGGGACGTCTTGACGAACTGGATCCGCGCGCCGCTCACGTTCCAGGCGTAGGCGGCGGTGTCCACCGACCAGGAGTACGCCGAGGTCTCCGTGTAGTACCCGATCGTGCGGGTCGGCCAGCGGCCGCCCTCGAGACGGTAGGCGTCCGCGCTCCCGCACGGGAGCGTGACCGCGATCAGGCAGGCGAAGATGAAGAGCTTCCTCACGCCTCCAGTTGTCGGCGTGGGAGGATCGAGTCTTGAAGGTTCTCGCCACTCGCCGCTATCCTGGGCCGGCGTTCGAGGAGCTGGACGACGTCGAGGTCGCACCGCTGGAGAGGGTGACGGCGCCCCAGGACGACATCGAGGCGCTGATCGTCGCGAACGAGGCGTTGCCGCTCGACCTCCTCCCCTCGCTCCGCCTGATCGCCAACTTCGGCGTCGGCTATGACCGCATCGACCTCGCGGCGTGCACGGCCCGCGGGATCGCCGTCACCAATACGCCCGGTGTGCTCGACGCCGCCACCGCGGATCTCGCGTTCGCGCTGATGCTCGCGGCACGGCGCCGCGTCGTCGAGGGCGACCTGCTCGTCCGCGCGCACGAGTGGCGCGGCTCGTGGGCCGACAGCTTCCTCGGCGAGGAGCTGAGCGGCTCGACGCTCGGCATCGTCGGCTTCGGCCGGATCGGCCAAGCGGTGGCGCGCCGCGCGCGCGGCTTCGACCTACGGGTGCTCTACACCCGGCGGACTCGGGCCGAGAGCGACCTCGGCGAGTACCGCGACCTCGATGACCTGCTCCGCCAATCGGACGTGGTCACGATCCACGCGCCGCGAACCCCCGAGACCGAAGGGCTCATCGACGCACGCCGCCTCGGACTCCTTCGAGACGGAGCCTGCATCGTCAACACGGCACGCGGCGAGATCGTCGACGAGGAGGCGCTGGTGCGCGAGCTCGTGTCGGGTCGCATCCGGGCCGGCCTCGACGTGTTCGCCCACGAGCCACAGGTCCCCGAATCGCTTCTCGACCTGCCGAACGTCGTCCTGACGCCCCATCTGGGCAGCGCGACACGGCAGGCGCGCGAGGCGATGACGCGGCTCGTAGTTGACAACATCCTCGCCTACGAGCGCGGTGAGGCGTTGCCGACGCAGGTGGCCTACTAAAGGCTGCCGACCGCCCGCCCGGGGCCGGACGAGGTCCACTCCGCGACCTCGAACCAGTGTGTCTCGCGCAGCGCCTCGCCGACCTTGGGATCCGTATGGGCAGCGTAGAACACGTGCCGGTCGAGGTCGCAGCAGATGGCGACGTCGTTGAGCGCGACCTCCGGGATCTTCATCAACGCCTCGCCCGGGAGCTTCGCCTCCGCCACCGTGTAGTGCTTGAACTGGAGGTCGGGTGCGTACTCCATCAGCATCGGCCAGTCGGGACAGGTCCGCGAGCTCATGCGCTAGACGGTTTCCGCCGGACCACCGTTCTCCTCCTTCTCCCAACGACCTTCGAGCCTGACGACCCCGCGCTCGTCGCCGGGTGGATAGACGACGAACGTGAGTGCGTCGTCGAGCCAATGGTAGAGACGCTCACCAGAATCGTCGGCGAGGCCCAACCGGAGGTGGAAACGGCCGTCGCCGAGCGGCGGCCGGTCGACCTCGAAGCGGATGGCGCCGCCGCCACCGTTCCATCCGAGGTCGGCAGTCGACTGTGACTCCCCGGCGAGCAACAGCCCCGACGAATCACGCAGCTCGAACGAGACGCGCGGCGGCGGGATCTCGGCCCCGGAGGAGATCCGGAGCCGGAGCGCGAACGGCTCGCCTCCGAGCAGCTGCGTTCGCTCGTCGCCGTCGGGGCCGAGTAGCGCGACCTCCTCGATCCTCGCCTCGCCGGTCCCCCACTCCTTCAGCCCCGCGCCTCGCTCGTCGGGATCGCGCTCACCCGCGAGCAGGCGACGGTAACGGACGATCGCGTCGTGGGTCGGTCCGTCGAACTCGACGACGCCTCCCCGCAGCAGGATGGCGCGGTCGCAGAGCCGCTCGACCGCCGCCGCGTCGTGGGAGACGAAGACGATCGTTCCGCCGCGCTGCTTGAACTCGAAGATCTTCCCGAAGCACTTGCGCTGGAACTGCTCGTCGCCGACGGCGAAGACCTCGTCGAGGAGAAGGACGTCCGCGTCGATGTGCGCCGCGATCGCGAACCCGAGCCGCATGTACATCCCCGACGAATAGGTGCGTACGGGCAGGTCGATGAACTCCTCCAGTCCGGCGAACGCGACGATCTCGTCGAGCTGCTCGCGGATGTACGCGCGCTTGAGCCCATGGATCGAGCCGTTGAGGAAGACGTTCTCGCGGCCCGAGAGGTCCGGATGGAAGCCGGCGCCGAGCTCGAGCAGCGAGCCGACACGCCCACCCACCTCGACGTGACCCGAGGTCGGGCGGATGATCCCGGAGAGGAGCCGGAGCAGCGTCGTCTTGCCGGAGCCGTTGCGCCCGACGAGGCCGACGGCACTCCCGGGCTCGACGTTGAACGAGACGTCCCGCAGCGCGACGACCTCGGTCGCGCGCGAGCCGCGGCGCGCGATGACGAGATCCTTCAGACGGCGGCTCTCGCGGGGATAGACCTTGAACACGCGCCCTGCGCCGTCAACCTCGATTTCGCCCGGAGTCACGCCTCCGAGCGTAGCGTTAGCGTCAGAGCGCTCGTCCTGAATTCAATTGCTTCGACCGGTCCATTGCAGACGGACGCACGGGCAAAGCCCGCGCGTCCTGAAGGCGGCACCGCAAGCGGTGCCTTCGCGTGAACATCGCGAGCCGCATCGTCTTCGGCTGTTCAGCGCAGACGGACGCACGG
>WNGB01003916.1_pt1 | contig 35846 bp, 32 predicted proteins | sample 5400681 | NCBI WGS metagenome assembly WNGB01 (sample SAMN13153367, study PRJNA577476) | soil metagenome | isolation source: 115 cm soil or saprolite under grassland replicate 2 | place: USA:California | collected 2016-06-15 | reverse complement strand
TGCACGGGGGGCGCTGGCAGTGCATGCAGGGAAGCGGCATCAGCCGCAGGTCCGGGCGCGTGCCGTGCTCGCCGTCCTGGAACGGGACGAGGCGCAGCCAGGAGATCGCGCGCCCCTCTTCCCACTGCTCGGCTCCGGCTGGCGACACGTTGTTCTCGACCTGACAGGCGACGACACACGCCTGGCATGCGGTGCAGCGGTCGAGATCGATCGCCATGCCCCAGCGCGCCAAGGCTCAGCCCTTCCCTTCGGATACGCGCTCATTTCCCGACGCGTCCGCAGCCGAGATCTGAACGACCGTCGCGTCGTAATCAGGCAGGCCGCAGAGAGGATCCCGGCCCGGCGAGAGCAGCCGCAGAGGATTCGCGCCTGACCGGTTCGCCCATCGCCCGCCCCCCTTTTTTCCGAGCCCGACTGGAATCGCGGCCACGCCGGGCACGACACGCGGGGTCACGCGCGCGCGCACCGTGACAGCGCCCTGCGCCGACCGGACACGCACCCACCCGCGGTCCTTGATGCCGAGGGAGGCGGCGCTCTCCGGATGGATCTCCACCCAGGTCTCCCAGCCTTCGGCCTGTCCGGGGTCGAGGATCCCCTGGAGAAACGGCAGCTCCGCGCCCGTTCCACCCGCGATGGGAAGAGGTTCGAAGAGGAGCAGAGCGAACGAGCGAACGGCGCCCCGTTCTCCCGCGGAAGGCGGCCGGGCGTCTGTCTCGATCGAGCCGCTGTGCGCGCCGTCCGCCGAAGAGCGCGGCCGGAGCAGATCGGCGTGAAACTCAAAGCGCCCCGACTCGGTTTTCAAGACGCGCTTCCAGTCTTCGTGGTCGTAGAAGGGGTCCCACCAGCCGCCGGACTCCTGCGCCCGCTGCCAGAGCTCGTCGGCCGAGCGGTATCCGGGCGCCCACCAGCCCGCCCCCTCCATCATGCGCACCCAGGCTTCGTCGAAGGGGGCTCCCATGACTGCGCCGCGCCTGGCCTGGTAGAGACCATCCATCTCGGCGCGCAGCAAAGTCGGCAGATCCTTCCAGGGAAGAGCGGACTCCAGCCCCGTTGCCCGCGCCAGCTCCAGGAAGATCTCCGACACCGGACGCACGTCGTGGAGCGGCCTCGCGAGAGCGGGCCGAGCCAGACTCACCAGGGGATAAGGGAGCCCAGGCGGCGTGGTCCAGAGCTCCCACCGTTCCAGGAAGTGGGCCTCGGGCAGGATCCAGTCCGCATGCAGCGCCGTGTCGTCGGGGATCGATGCAAAGGAGACGACGAGCGGCACCTTTTCCAGGGCGGCGGCAAAGCGATCAGGAGCCGCCGACGCGAAGACGGGATCCGCCTGAAGCACGAGCAGGGCTTCCACGCGGTAGGGGGACCCGCTCAAGATCGCGTCCGCGAGCCTCTCAGGATCGGAAGTGAGGAGCGCAGAGCCCTTGCCTTTGCTTCCCGCGGCATCGAGGCGAGGCCGTCTGCGGCCGACTTCCGCCACGGAGTCTGACGGAAGCTCCGGCCAGGGGGCAAGCGGCACCTCCTCGGGCACGAGCACGCCGCCCGCTGCGTCCACGTTTCCCGCGAGCGCGTTCAAGACGTGCGCCGAGAGGTGATCGAAGAGCCGGCCGGGGAGGAGCGGACCCTTTCGCGGTCCGACCGCGAGACTGCTGCGGGCCGCGGCGAATTCACGTGCAATGCGCAGGATGACGTCAACGGACACGCCCGTCTCGCCCGCGACCTGCTCGAGTGTGTAGTGCCGTGCGAGCAGCGACCGCAACCCGTCGCGGACGGCGCCTCCCGCTCCGGTCGTGTCCTCGAATCCCTGCGTTCTCTCGAGCAGGAAGTCCTTGTTATACAGCCCTTCCGAGACAAGCACTCCCGCCACTCCCAGCGCGAAGACCCCTTCCGTGCCGGACCGCACAGGGATCCACTCGTCGGCGGAGGAGGCCGTGATGGAGAGCCGGGGTTCCACTTGGACGAATTTGCCGCGCCGTCCAGTGCGGCCCTGGCGGAACTGTCCGTAGGCCCGCGTCATGTGGACGGGAGAGCTCGAGGCTTCCAGAATCGCGCCGCCGATGGAGAGCACGTAGTCCGTCGAAGCAACGTCGTACGCGGGCACGGCCCGCACTCCCTGCGTGAGCCAGAGAGCCAGGGAGGCGGCTTCTTCACCGCGGTCGAGCGCGACGTCGTTGGGCGAACCGAAGGCCTTCAGGAATCGGCGCGCGACGCGGCTGCCGGTCCCGCCGGAGCCGCCTCGGAGAAGCACGAGCGTTTCGGGCCGGCGTCCTTCTCGCAGCGACCGGAGGCGTTGGCCGATCTCCCCCAGAGCCCGTTCCCAGGAGACGCGCTCGAAGGACTGGAGGGAGCCGCGAGGGCCCTTGCGCAGGAGCGGCCCGGGCACGCGATCGGGATGGTAGAGGCTCTGCAGGGCCGCCTGTCCCTTGGGGCAGAGGCGTCCGGCGTTGACCGGGTGAAGCGGATTTCCTTCCAGCTTGACGACGCGCTCGGAGATGCGCCGGGCGCGCAGCCCGCACCCTCCGGGGCACATTCCACAAACGGAGAGGATGAATTCTTCCGGGCCTTTCGGAGGATAGAGGGAGCTGTCGCCTGAGGAGAAGATGTCGCTCAAGAACCGGCCGCCCGGCACACCCAGCGCGGTCCCGGCGGCTGCCCCGACAGTGAGTCCCAGGAATCGCCGTCGATCGACTTTCAAGGGATCTCCCCGCGTCTCGCCGCCGGCGCTCTCATCTGTGGCAGGCCGTGCAGTCGGTGGTGATGCCCGAACGACGGTGGCAGTCCAGGCAGTCCTGCATCCGGAGAAGTTTGACCCTCGATGGCGGCGCCGTGGTGTCCGCAATCGAACCATGACAGACCGCGCACTCGATCTTGGCGGCCACGACATGCCTGCGGTGGGAATAGAAGACATGGGCCGGCTGGCGGAAGAGAGCGTTCCAGAGGAGAGGAGCTCCGGACTGAAGAAGCCGGACGAGCTTCTCCTCCTCCTTGCTCTTTCCCTGCGGTTCCTGATGGCAGGTCGAGCAGGTGTCTGCGCCCGGGAGACCCGAAAAAGTCTCCTTCTCGTAGAACTGGTGACACGAAGAGCAGGCCAGATCCAGTTCCTGGACGTGTTTCTTGTGGTTGAAGGCAATCGGCTGTTGCCCGCGGGAGCCGGGACCGCGGCTGCTGCGCCAGATCGTTCCGGCGCCGGTCAGGAAAAAGAATCCGATGAACGCGAAAGCCGCGGCCGCCCATCGAGGCCTGACTTGCGGCCGGAGTTCCGCATCGGCGCCTTCCCTCACCGCTCCGTCCCCGGCGACGTGTTCAAGAAGGAAATGAGGTCGCCGACGTCCGTCTCGGCCAGAGTGGGCCAGGGGAGACCGACGTCCTGTGCGCGCTTGTACATGGCCGGTCCGTGTCGCCAGAGGGCGGAGGCGAGCGCGATCGAGTTGAACGTCTTGCCTCGCGCGCGCAGTCCCGGGGCTTCCGACGTGCCGAGGCCGGCGGGGCCGTGGCAGAGGTTGCAGCCGCGCCCGGCGAACAGCATCTCGCCGACCCTCGCGGAGCCGCCCGGCTCGACGGAGTAGAGGCTGTAGAGGAAGGCGACCAGGTCCGCCATTTCGCGCTCCCGAAACACCGGCCGCTGGATACCTCGGGCCAGCATCGTGCGCCACATCTCGGGAGAGTGGTTCCACATGGAGCCGGCGAACTGGGGAATCGTCGGCGGAAGTTTCTGGCGAGACCGCAGCTCGGGCCCGACGCGTCCGGTCTCTCCCTTGAGAGAGTGACAGACGGAGCAGGATTTCTCTTCGAAGAGTTTCTTGCCCCGGTCGGGGTCGGCGGGCGCGAGGTCGCTCCCATCCGCCGCGACACGGCCGGCACGAAGATAGGCCAGCAGATCATCCATCTCCGAGCCTTCGAACTTGGGCCAGGAAACCCCGGCCTCTCGCATTGCGCCCTCCATGGCCGGCGCGTGATTCCACATGGCCTGAGTCCAACCCACCAGAGAGTTGACGGCCGCGCGCGTGGAGAGGTCCGGCGCCTTGCCGGTTCCGGGCGCGCCTGCCGCGTGACAGCCGCTGCACCCTTTGGCTTCAAAGACTCGGCGGCCCTGTTGCGCATCGCCCGGCTCGCCGACGTAGCGCGCCGTGTGGAGGTAGGCAAAAACGTGAGCCATCTCCTGCGGATTCAGGACCGGATAGGCGACCTTCTCCTCGCGGAAGCGCTCCCACATCCGCGGCGCGTGGTTCCACATCGCGGTGACGAGCTTGTCCGGCCCCGAGGAAGGCCGGTCCGTGCCCAGATCCGGAGCAAGCCGGCCTCCGGCTCCATTGACCGCGTGGCAGCGGATGCAGCCTTTCTGCTCGAACAGTTTTGCGCCCGTTCGGGGAATCCCGACGAGAAGAGTGTTCGAGCCGCGGCGCCGCGACTGGTCTTCCCAGCGCAGCACTCCGAAGAGCAGGGCGCCGGCGCCGAGGGCGGCCAGGGTCCACGCCAGGAGCTGACGACTCGGCCGGGAGCGTTTGCTCTGCTCGTCCTCGTGCGCGTCCGGCATCCCGGTTCTCCTTCGCTGGCGCCGGCCTGCGCCGTTTCAGGCGCAAGCGTGACCGGTTTGTGCTGAAACGTGAACCCGAATATGTCTGAGCAAGGCGGCGGCCATAGGCCGCAGGTCGCGGTTTCTCGGGCGCGCGGCCGCTGGACCACATCCGCATCTCTCAGCGCGTGCAGGACTTTCAGGACATCCGGCGCGTATCGAACCCGTGCCACCGATAAGGAGCGGCGCGTCCGGGCGCTGTCCGGAAATCCGCCGGTGTCTGAAAACCGGACGGTTCTGTCGTCAGACTTCGTTCTTGAGTTGTTTGAGCCTGCGGTAGAGGGTGTCGCGCGAGATTCCCAGCATCGATGCCGTCCTCGTGCGATTGCCGTGGCAGAGTCGGAGGGCCTGTTGTATCGCCATGCGTTCCAGCCGTTCCATCGAGAGCGGCTGCTCCGGGACATGACTCTCGTGTTTCGGGGAGGCCGACTTTGCGAGGAGCGGTTTCACTTCCTTTTCGGTGATCGTCTGGGGATTGTCTGACGAGAGAGCGACGGCGCTCTCCAGGATGTTCTCGAGCTCCCGAACGTTGCCGAAGAGGGGAGAGCTGAGCAGCAGCTCCAAGGCCGACCGCGCCAGCGTGATTTGACGCCCGCAGCGGCGCGAGAGCCGCGTGACGAAATGCTGGGCCAGAACCAGGACGTCTTCCGGCCTCGTCCGCAGCGGTGGCAGCTCGATGACGACGGCGGCAATACGAAAGTAGAGGTCTTCCCGAAGGTGCTCGGCTCGCAGGTCGGCCAGGGGGCGGTTGGAAGCCGAGAGGATCCGCACGTCCACCTGGACCGGCCTGGAGCTTCCCACCGGCCTGACTTCGCCCTCCTGCAGCACGCGAAGCAGCTTGACCTGCGCTTCCTTGGGCATCTCGCCGATCTCGTCGAGGAAGACGGTCCCCCGTGCCGCCGAGGCGAAGATCCCGGGGGCATCGGTGTAGGCTCCGGTGAACGCTCCGCGGCGGAAGCCGAAGAGCTCGCTTTCCATCAGGTCGCGCGGCAGGGCGCCGCAGTTGACGGGAACAAACGGGCGGCCTGCGCGCGGACTGGCGGCGTGGATCGCTCTCGCGAGCATCTCCTTGCCGGTGCCGGTCTCGCCCAGGAGCAGCACCGGGATATCAGTCGCGGCGGCCAGACGCGCGCGCTCAAGCACGCGCTGGATGGCGGGAGAGACGGAGACGAAGGTGGCGAAGGAGGGGTAGTGTTCGAGACTGGCCTCGAGCTCCCCCACGCGCTCCCGCAGCTCGTGAACTTCCATCAAGCGGACGACCTTCTTCCGTACCGCCTGCTGGTCGAAGGGTTTCGTCAGGTAGTCTTCCGCGCCCCCCTTGATGGCTTCGACGGCGGTTTCGATCGTGCCGTATCCGGTCATGATGACCACGGGCAGGTCCGGATTGCGCCGGTGCAGTTCTTCCATCAGCGCGAGTCCGTTGGTCACCGGCATGATCAGGTCCACGAGCGCCAGGGCGATCCCGGGGTTGCGCTCATAGATCGCGAGAGCCTCGGCGGCCGAGAGAGCAACCTCGGCGGCGTAGCCTTCGTGGTGGAGGAATTCCTGGAGCGTTCCCGCCATCCCGGCGTCGTCATCCACGACCAGGATCGAGGCGGATTGCGGGGCTGCGGAGGCCGGTTTCATGGCGAGGGGATTCTCTGACCAACGTCGGCGGGATGCCAGATGGGAAGCTCGATCGACGCCGTCGTGCCCCGGCCGGGCGGGCTTTCGAGGCGGATCGACCCGCCGTGTTCCACGAGGATGTTGCGTGCGATCGCCAGCCCGAGCCCCGTGCCCCTGCCCGATCCTTTGGTCGTGAAGAAGGGCTCGAAGACGTGAGGCAGGTCGGACGGCGCAATGCCGACGCCGTCGTCCGCGATCTGGAGCTCAATGCGGTCCTCGGAAAGACGGCGGCAGCGGATGTCGATTGCGCCGTCGGCCGCAATGGCGTCCAGGGAGTTGCTGAGCAGAATCGAGAAGAGGGCTTCGAGCAGGTTGCGGTCCGCCAGGACGCGAGCCTCGCCCGCCTCCTTGACGTCGAGCGACACACGCGCGCGCTTGGCCTGGACGGAGGGAGCAAGGAACCCCACGACCGACTCGAGGATCAGGGTCACTTCCTCGGGCTGTTTCTGAAGAGCCGGCCGGCGGGAGAACTCCAGCAGCCGGCGAACGAACTGCTGGCAGAAGCGAATGCCTTTCTCGAGCTGCTCGAGGTCCGAGAGATCGGAGCCTTCGTGCTGCCGCTCTTGCATCATCTGCAAACGCAGGAGCATCGCCCCCAGGGGCGTGTTGAGATGATGCGCCGTGCCCGCGGCCATCTGACCCATGCTCGCGAGCTTCTCGATCTCCAGGATCGCGTGTCGCAGGCGAACACGTTCGCGGATGTCGGTCGTGACCTCGAGGAAGTCGATTCGACCGGGCGCTTCCCGGAAAGGCAGCAGGCTCAACTGGACTTCGAAGAGAGTGCCATCCCTGTCCCGGCGCTCGGTCTCGACGTCCAGGATGGATTTGCCGGCCTGCGCTCGTTGGAGGAACTTCTGCAGTTCTTCCTGCCTCTGCGGCGGGACCGTGGGAAGCGGCCGCCCCAGGACCTCGGCCTTGCGGAAGCCGTAGAGGCGTTCCGCCGTGGCGTTCCATTCCGCGACTCTCAGAGAGTCGTCGTAGAGGGCCACAGCCCCCGGAGAGGCCTCCAGGAGGTGCCGGTAGTGCTCGCGGGAGCGGTGGAGTTCCTCCTCGCTGCGCCTGCGCTGCCGGAGGACGTACCAGGCCGCCCACGAGGCCAGCAGCAGGGAAGACCCGACCCCGCGGGTGATGTAAAGATAGTGGAGGGTGAGGTAGTCCGCATCTCTGAAGAAGTGGTTCTCCACCAGCTCCCAGACGGCGAACACCAGAGCGACCATGCTGGCGCTCGACAGGATCAGCGTGGCCCAGAACCATACCGGCTCTCGCGCCCGTTCGGGCGGAGGAGCCGGTGGAGCGCCGGGCGGGGGCGGGTCCTCGAGTCGTCGCGCCGGCCGCGAAAGCGGGATGTGCACGGCCCCTTTCGTTCCTGACCTCGATTCTCCGTTCCCGAATCTCGCGCCAACTGATCTGATTGAATCACTCTTTTCGAGGCCGCCCGGCGCTCTCGAGTGAAATTGATGCGTGCGCGTCATGACAAACGTCGCGGTCCGTTGCATAGTTCTTCCGGGAATGAAAGATGCAAAAGGAGGAACTATGAACCTGATTCGTCGTGAGCCCAGCCTCCCTGTCTTCACCCGTTTCGAGACGCCGTTCTACCGGGAGATGGAAGAAATGTCGGATCGCCTCGGGAAACTCTTCGGCACCTGGACGCGCCCCTTCGAGATCAAGGAGTCGCTCAAGGTCGCCGACTTCACGCCGGCCGTGGACATCCACGAGACCGAGAAGGAATACCTCCTAAAGGTGGAGATTCCCGAGGTCAAGAAGGAAGACGTTTCGGTTGTCGTCCAGGAGAACGTGCTGACGATTACGGGCGAGCGCAAGCTCGAGAAGGAAGAGAAGGGAAAGAAATTCCATCGGATCGAGCGCGCGTACGGCACGTTCGTGCGGACGTTCGCTCTCCCGATGGATGCGGATGAGACCAAGATCGCCGCTGAGTACAAGGATGGCCTGCTGGTGCTCCACCTGCCCAAGCTCGCCAAGCCGCTGGCGAAGACCATCGAAGTGAAGGTTTTCTAGAGGTCTCGTCCGATGATGCCGCCCCGCGTGCGGGCGGCACGCTTTCCGCGGCCGGCGTTCGCCGGCCGCTTTTATTTCCTTCGCTCAACTTAACGAAGCTTCGCCTCAACCGACGAGGGGTTGATGAAGCCGGCAAGTCCGCACGTTTGTATTTCATGTCGACGAATCCGCCCGGAGTCGCCGGCATTGCCCTTGGCGGCACGCGGCGGCCAGGCCGTACGGAGAAACTCCGGGCCGCCGCTACGGTCCGAGGGCACAGAGGCCGCGTCGTTTGGGAGCTTGGCGTGTGCCCTCGGACAGTGCCGCCGCCGGGCAACGCCGTCGCCTCCGGGCTGCACCTCGGCTTAGCCACGCTGCAGCCCCGGCGGCGGGACCGCCTTCCGGAGGCGGCCGTGAGCGAAGGCGCACCACAACTGTCTCCCTTTCGCCACGCTACGACTGCGCCTTCGCGACAGAGCGACGGCTTCCCAGTACTTGCCGCGAGGTCGAGACGCCACTATCCAGGCCTGGTTTGAACTCTCTCGGCCGCTTGTTCGCGAAGCGAACGCCGCGGCCGAAAGCCGCGGGCCCGACGCCGGGGCGGGTTGACCGCAGAATCCGCCGACGCAGCCTCGCTTCCCGCCGGCAAGAAAACTTGACTCATTCGTGATGAAGTCACTCATTGAAGAGATCTATTGAGGAGCGGGCATTCCTCGGAGCGGGCCTCTCGGCCGACACCCGCCAAGGTATGGGCGACTCGAAGGTGCTCCGGGAGTCACTCGTGTTTGACTCCCTCGGCCGCTGCTTGCGAAGCAAGCGCCGCGGCCGAAAGCCCTACACCACTTCGACGTCTTGTCCGAGGATGTCGTTGCAGAACCGGGAGAGGTCGGCGTTGGAGAATTCGTCCCAGCCGCGGCAGGTGGCATGCTCGAGCGCCTGCGCGTCGCAGGCAAGCGTGACCCTGAGGCGGATCTGCTCGGCGAGCTGCCAGATATTGGCGAGCTCTTCCATCTGCGCGCGCGAGAGGTGCGTGCTTCTCCCGATGGCGTTCCTCCAGTGCCGGTCAAACTCCCGGTCGTTCCACCGGCGGAGTCCGTGGCAGAAGATGCCCCGCTCGCTCGCGACCTGACAGAGGGAGTGCTCGTCGTCGGTCAGGGGGACGAGGGCTTCGCGCAGCTTGGTGATCGCCTCACCGCGAGTCCAGCTAGGAGCCGCGAAGGTCACGGGCTGGACTCACGCTGACTTGGATTCCGGGGAGACCGGTTTTCGCGGATCTTTCACGACGCGATCGGGGTAACGGCGGAGGAAGCTCTCGGCGACGTGGCAATTCCAGCAGATGGGCTTGTGCGTCGTCAGGATAGTGGGAAGCTCTTCGGGCACGATCTCACTCCAATCGATCGTCTTGGAGTCGGGTGTCAAGAGACCCGGCTTGCGGTCGATCCAGTGGATCTCGCCGATCGCCCGGCCGCAGAGCGCGCAGCAGGCGTCCGCGTACCATTCGGCGAGCCTTTCCCGCACCAGGCATCCGTCGGGCGCCTCCTCGATCTGCGCCACGCATTCCTGCCCGCAGTCCTGACGCTCCGGCCAGCGGGAACAGGATTCGAGCCGCAGCTCGGGCTCGCCAAACGTCGCGCTCAAGGCGGCCTTCGCGGCTTTCACTTCGACGGCGACCGATTTCCCGGTTTCGGGGCAGGTCACGACGCGCGCTCCCCGGAAGCGCCGGTAGCCTCTGACGATCAAGAATGTCAGTGGGATGAGGGAGAGAACGAAGATGATCCCGACGACCAGAAAGGTTGTGGCCATGCTGCACCTCCGCGCCTTAAGGCACTCTAATGCCGGGAAGAAAGCCATTTCCATGATGCATATGAATCAGAAGCGTCCGCAGCCGCCACCGGGTCTTCGATGGCCCACGACGGCCTGACGAGACGCGCCGTGAGTTGTGAGTTGCGAGTCGGGAGGGACGGCTACCTGGCGGCGAGCAGGTTCCTCTCATCCATTCCGCCGCAGCCGTCGCCGGAGAACGTGCGGCCGCAGCCGCCCGGGGCGTCGCAGATGTCGCCGGTGAAGCCTTTCGGGTTGACGAACTTCAGCCAGCCGCGGACGGCGGTCTGGATCTCGGGAATGGTCGCGTGTTGCCGGACGATCAGGTAGTTGGAGAGCCCCCAGACCGTCTTGGCCAGGTTGCAGGGGCAGCAGCAGGTCGCCTGCGAGAACTTGTCGCAACAGGCCGCGGGCATGGCCGCCAGAGCCTTGTCGCGAAGCGTCTTCTGCGCGGGGGTCAGAGTGATCGAGCGGTTGTAGCCGATGAATTCCGCCGCCTGCGAGGGCGCGTCGAAGAACCGGATCGGCGCCGCGGAGCGGCTCGAGGCCGCGTGTTCCAGGGCGAGAGCGGCGCACAGGGGCGCGCCCAGGATGAGAAGCGATACGCTCAGCCGGCGAGAACGGGAAGGCATCGGGTTCTCCTTATTCAAAGGGCAGAGTAGGATTCTGCTCGGGCCCGCTCCATGATGCAAACGCATCAGGAGATCGAAAACCCTCTCGCCGGAGACTGGCAGGCGTTCATGGCGGACGTATTGGACCTGACAGCCGCGCTCCTCTACGCGCGCTGGAGGCGCGCCGTAGACTTGCTGTGGCGGGAGGCGGTGCGCCGCCGCAAGTCCGGCCTGGCCGAGCGGGAGCGGGTGCGCTCCGCTCGCCGGATGAAGAATCTCCAGAAGATCGTCCGCAAGGCGCTGGCCGACTACCACCGCATCGAGCTCGAGCGGCAGCGCCGCCCGGGGAAATAGATCCGGGGCGCCTGCCGCGGCACCGGACTTCCCACCATCCCATCGCAGCCCATCGCGACTCGCCGCGGGATGATGCAATCTCATCTGTCACCTGTGGAGGAAAGGGGTTTTGCTTCCCTTAGCGATAAGGGGAGGTTTTATGGGCAACGACACTCCGCTTGGTTTTTCCACTCGGCGCGACTTCGTGCGCACCGCGATCGCTTCCGCCGGCCTGCTTGCCGCGGGAGGAGTCCGTGTTCTCGGGGCTCCGAAGCCGCCGGGCGGCGGCACCCGCAATCCGCTAAACATCCCTCCGATCGCCTCTCCCAATAACTATGGCCTCACGGCGGCGCAGACCGTCGTTCCTCTGGGCGGCGGGAAGACATCGTCCGCACTCGCGTACAACGGCCTTTTTCCGGGCCCGACCATTCTGGCGAGCACAGGCAATACCGCAACCGTCGCGTTTACGAACGGGCTGTCGGAAGGGACCACGGTCCACTGGCACGGCATGGTCGTGCCGACCCCCGCGGACGGCCATCCCAAAGACCTCGTCCCTCCGGGAGCAAGCTACGGATACAACTTTCCGATCATCCAGCGCGCCTGCTTGAACTGGTACCACCCGCATCCGCACATGATGACCGGAGAGCAGGTCAACCTCGGTCTGGCCGGGGCGTTCATCGTCAGAGATGCCGAGGAGGCCGGTCTCGGTCTCCCCTCAGGCGACTACGAGGTTCCGCTCATCATTCGGGACGCGAACTTCGACAGGAGCGGCAATCTCATCTACAACCCCAGGACGACGGGTTTTGTGGGTCAGATCTCGCTGGTCAATGGCACGCTCGATCCAAAGCTCAACGTCGATACGGCTTTGTATCGTTTCCGCGTGCTCAACGGCTCCAACGCGCGGATCTTCCGGCTCGCTCTGGACAACGGCGCCCCGTTCATCCTGATTGGCAACGACGGCGGCTTCCTGGAGGCCGTCGTCCAGCCCGGCCAGATCGAGCTCGGCCCGGCCGAGCGGCTCGATCTCCTTGTGGATTTCCGCAATATGCCGGTCGGTACGAAGGTGATGTTGAAGTGCCTGGATGCCGGGTGGAATCTGCTCCAATTCGAAGTGACGCGGCAAGTCAGCGTCGGGGGCCAAGTACCGGCAACGCTTCCCTCGATCTCGAAGCTCTCCAACCCGGTGACGACGCGCTTTTTCTCCTTCGACGGGATGAGCAAGATCAACGGTCTGGAGTACGACATCAACCGGACCGATTTCCAGGTCCCGTACGGACAAACGGAGCTCTGGCGTTTCACGACCAACGGGAACGCTCCGCACCCCGTCCACGTGCACGGCGCCTCCTTCCAGGTTCAGTCTCGAACCAAGGGCCGGGGAACCGTCTTCCCGTGGGAGCGGGGGTGGAAGGACACGGTTCTCCTTCAGGACCAGGAGACCGTCGAGGTCCTCATCCGCTTCGACGGATACCGGGGCCTCTACCTCATTCACTGTCACAAGCTTGAGCACGAAGACATGGGGATGATGTCCAACTTCAAAGTCGTCTGATTCGCAATTCGGGAGTCGGCAGGCGGGAGGCAAGAGAACGAACCTCCCGCCTTTTTTATCCCGCCGTTTATGACCCAGATCATGGACGGCGGATCCGTCTCTCGCCGATCCTCGGACGCATGAATGCCGAGACCCGATTTGATCCGAAGCTTCCCGTCAAAGACCTGCTTGCGCGATTCCCGGATGTCCGGTCGGTTCTGACGGCGTACGGTCTGGACACCTGCTGCGGCGGCGAGCATCCGCTCGAGCAGGCCTGCGCGGCGAAGTCGGTTCCGGTGTCCGAGGTTTTGAAGGACCTCGAGTCCGCGCACCGCGTGGCGGAGGCGCAGAATCTCATCCCGCCCACGATGTCGGTGCGGGAAGCGCGGCGGCGATTTCCGGCCACCATCCCGGTCTTCACACGGTACGGTCTCGGGGATTGCGGGGGTGAAGAAGGGCCCGAGGAGCCGCTGGCATGGTTCGCCACGGTGCATCGTCTGCCACTCGAGGACTTCCTGCGAGATGTGCGCGCGGCGGCGCTCTCCGACGCCGCCGCGACTCCCCGTCAGACCACACCGGCCTCGGCGGCAACGCCCTTCTCTCCGCACTTCATTCTCGGGTCTCTTTTCCTGACGCTCACTCTCGGCGCGACGACCGGGATGATCAACCTGCTGCGGATCGCGGCCGGAGGAGACGTCCCGATCTCGCACCGGCAAATCCACGGCCACGCGCAGATCCTGGGGTTTGCCGCGCTGTTCCTCATGGGAATCGCGTTTCACGCTCTCCCACGGATCCTGGGAATCGGCGCGATGCGCTCCGCCTCGGCGAGGCCCGCCTTCTGGCTGATGTTTGCGGGAGTGATCCTTCGCAATGCCGGGCAGCCGCTCGGCTTCTATCCGATCGGCCGGCTTCTCTCGCTCGTCTCGGCCGCTCTCGAAGCGGCCTCCGCGCTGCTCTTCGCCCGCTTCGTCTTCGCCTTGCTCGCCCGGGTGCGGGAGGGCAAGTACAACTCGAGGGATCCGATTCTGCGCTTCGTCCGGTGGGGGACAGTCTTCTTCGTCGCCGCGATCGCTTTTGTGGTGGCGCAGGGGGTCTGGCTGGCGGGGCACATCGAGACTGCGGTGCCCGTTTCGTTGACCGAGCCCTTCTACTTCGCGGCGCTCTACGGGTTTCTCCTGGCCTGGATCTACGGCTTCGGCAACCGCGTCGTGTCGATGTTCCTGGGCGTGGGTCCGGCCGCGCGCGGGACCCCGGAGGCGACACTCGCGTTGCAGATCGGCGCTCTCCCGCTCTCCCTCGCCTCCTATCTGCCGGGGCTCGGATTGGGCCCGGCGCTCCTCTTGCGCGACGCGGGGCTCGGCCTCGCGGCACTGTCGGCTCTGGTGTGCCTGGCGGGCAACGGTTTTCTCTGGCGCCGGGCGACGCTTCCGGCGATGCGCGCCCCCGGCGCTCCGACCGTCGCGATCCGGTGCGCCTTCGGCTGCCTCGCGCTCTGGGCTTTTCTCGAGCTCGCCGCGATCGTGCTCTCGCGCGTGACAGCGATCCCGGCCCAGAACCTCTGGTGGTCCGACGCGGCACGCCATCTCTTCACGGTCGGCTTCCTGACGCTCCTCGTCGTCGGAATGAGTCTGCGCATCCTTCCGGTCTTCTCCGGAAAGCCGCTCTGGTCGCCCCGCCTGGCCTACGTGACGTACGCGCTGCTCCTCGCCGGCGCCGGCATGCGCCTGCTGCAGTACCCCGCCGCCTTCGATCCTCTCTTCTGCCGGATCGGCTCCTGGATGGGAGTTCCGGTGGTTCTGGCGATCCTGCTCTTCACCTTCAACCTGATGCGGACGATGAGAGCGGGACGGCAATCTGGAGCCCGGAGTCCAGGCTCCAGGGTCCAACGTCCCGGCGACCGATCCGCGTTCGTTTCCACCCTGCCGGTCCGTCCAACGAGTTGATTCGTTTGCATCTGGAATTCTCGAAGCCCACGCGTATGCTGGGCGCGGAGTTAAGGAGAAGGAAAGTCTTCCGAAAATGAGACCGAAGAGAACATTCAGAGGCCTCAGCGCTTTTGCGCCCTCGCAGACGGCTCGACTCTTCTCCGATCCGGGTTCGCACATGGCCCGCGCTCACCTTCAGACAGAGCTAGGCCGCTTCCTCGCTTCGGGCCGCGAGCCATTTCTTTCAGTGTTCGCCAACCACTGACAAAGAACCCGGCACTCCCTCACCGCGAGGCCGGCCGTGACGAGGCGACACGGCCGGCCCGCTTTATTTTCGGCTGACGCGGGCTCGATCCGGCTCTTGCGGATTGATCCGTCCGCATCTGGTGAGGGCGCCTTTCCCGAGCTATGAAATCTCGCCGGATCGCCTCCGCCTCGTGAAGACGCGCTGAGGAACCGAATCGATTGAGTCCGGAGGCGTGCTCCCGGCCAGACGGGGTGATCCGAGAAGAAGGGGGAAAACTGCTGCCGGATGATCTTGGTCATAGCTCGTTGGATGTTCGCCACCCGATGCTCTCGTTCAAACTGATGGGAATCACCGCTCGTCTTCCGGATCTCTCCCACTGGAAGTCCCAGGTCAAGTGCCAGATGGGCTGCCCGGTCGCGACCGACGCCGGCCGCTACGTGCAGTTGATCGCCGAGAAGCGGGACGAGGAGGCCTACCTCGTCGCCCGCGCTCCTAACCCTTTCGCCTCGGTCTGCGGGCGCGTCTGCGCAGCACCGTGCGAGGATGCCTGCCGGCGCGGCTCGATCGACGCGCCGATCTCGATCCGCGCCTTGAAGCGCTTCGTCACAGAGAAGTACGGCGTCGAGTCGGTGCATCCCGACACGCAGAACCGGCTGCGCGGCGATCTCGTCTCCGAAGGAAATCGCTACGCGGGGCACCTGCCCGTCCACCCGGTCTCGGCGGTGCCCGCCGTCGAGGTGGTCGCAAACCGGAAGGTCGCCGTGATCGGCGCGGGGCCCGCGGGTCTCTCGGCCGCGCACGACCTCGCTCTCCTGGGATATTCCGTGACAGTCTTCGAAGCGGCCGAGGAGCCGGGCGGCATGATGCGATTCGGCATTCCCGAATACCGCCTGCCGCGCACCCTGATCCGCTCCGAGATCGACCGGATCGCCGGCCTCGGCGTGAACGTCCGGCTGGGGCATCCGCTGACCGAGAGCTTCGGACTCAAAGAGCTGCGCGCGGAAGGGTACGAATCGGTCTTTCTCTCCGTGGGCGTCTCGAAGGGGAGAGACCTCCGGGTGCCTGGCGTGGAGCTCGACGGCGTCGTCAAGGCGGTGGACTACCTCTTGAACGTCAACCGCGGGTACCGCATGGACCTCGGCCGCAGAGTCGTCGTCATCGGCGGCGGGTTTGTGGCCTTCGATGCCGCGCGCACGGCGCTGCGCCTCTCGCGCGAGGAAGCGGCTGCCGCGCCGGGGCACTCGGTTGACCGCAAAGTCCCCAGCGAAGATGGCTCGGACGATCTTCTGAGTTCGGAAGGAGATGCTCGTCTGAAGGAGGCGTTCGACTCTGCGCGCGCGGCCCTGCGCGGCGGAGCGAGCGAGGTGACGATCGTCTCGCTCGAGACCTTCGACGAGATGCCGGTCTTGAAGACGACGCAGGGGCACGAGGAGTTCGAGGAAGCGAAGAAGGAAGGGATCTCGTTCAAGACGCGCCTCGGGCCCAGAGCCTTCCGCGGCAACGGGCGCCTCTCAGCGATCGAGTTGAAGCGCGTTCTCTCGGTCTTCGACGAGAACGGGCGCTTCGCTCCCGCCTACGACGAAAGCGAGGTCACAACCCTCGAGGCTGACGGGTGCATCCTGGCCATCGGGCAGAGCGCGGACCTCGCGTTCTTGAGACCCGAGGACGGCGTGACGTTGACGCCCGGCGGCACGATCCGCGTGGACCCTGAGACCCTGGCGACCTCCGCGCCCGGCGTCTTCGCCGGCGGCGACGTCGCGTTCGGCCCCCGAAATCTCATCGAGGCGGTCGCCAACGGCAAACGCGCCGCGCGCTCGATGCACCGATATCTCTCGCGGGAAGCCGCCGGGGTCTCGGCGCGCCTGGACATCGAGAAGATCCCGACGCCCCTCTACCGCATGATCGCCGGCTTCGAGGTCTTCGACCGGGAAGCTCCTCCGACGCTCGATGTCGGGCGCCGCACGGGCATCGCGGAGGTCGAGACGGGCTACGGCGAAGAGGAGGCGCGGCGGCAGGCGGCGCGCTGCCTGATTTGCCACATCCAGACGATCTACGACCCGGAGAAGTGCGTTCTCTGCAGCCGGTGCGTGGACATCTGCCCGGAGTACTGCCTCGCGATCGTCCCGTTAGGAGAGCTCGATCTGCCCGAAGGAGAGCGGCAGGAGCTCTCCGCGCGCGCGGAGGGCAACGGTCTGCCCCTGTCCGCGATGATCAAGGACGACGAGAAGTGCATCCGGTGCGGTCTCTGCGCGATCCACTGCCCGACCGACGCCATGACCATGGAGAGGTTCTCGATTACGGAACGGTTCGCCGCGGCCGCGGCCCCGGCTTCGAGGAATTGAGGAGGAGAGCATGGAAGACAAACCGAAATCCAACCGGCGGGACCTGCTCGTCAAACTCGGCATCGGGGGCGGCATCGCCGCCCTCGCCGGCCAGGCCGTGGCGTCCCTGCGGTCTCTCGTCCCCAACGTCTCCTATGACGCGCCGACGACCGTCAAGCTCGGGATGCCCAACGACTTTCCCGACGGGATGAAGTTCCTCCCCGACCAGCGCCTCTTCGTCTTCCGGGAAGGGAACGTCTTTCACGCCGTCTCCGCGGTGTGCACGCACCTGGGGTGCACGGTTCGAGCCGAGGCGCTGTCACAGCCCGAGACCAGGACCATCGACGGCAAGCCGCTGCGCCTCACGCACCGCTTTCTCTGTCCTTGCCACGGCTCGAAGTACAACGGCGACGGGACGAACGTCTCGGGACCGGCTCCGAGGCCGCTCGCCTGGTACCACCTCGCGGTGGCTCCCGAGGACGGGCAGCTCGTCGTGGACCTGGCCCGATCCGTGGATCGCAACTTCCGCTTGAGTCTCGTGTGAAGGAGTGAGCATGAGTAAACCCGCAACGGCGCCGGGCGTTCATCCGAAGCCCTTCTGGAGCTTTCGTCCCGCTTCGGACCGGGAAGCGGGCGACGCCGTCGTCTCCAACTTCCTGCTCCACTGGTTCCCCGCCAAGAGCTACAGGCCGTCTCTTTCCTGGAGCTACTCCTTCTGGCTCGGCACGGTCTCTGCCGCGCTCCTGCTGCTGTTGACCGTGTCGGGACTTCCGCTCCTCTTCCTTTACATCCCCTCGGTCGAGCGCGCCTACGCTTCGGTCAAGGATATCGAGTACGTCATCACGTTCGGCTTCTGGATCCGGGCCGTGCACCGCATCTCGGCCCACCTGATGGTCGCCGTCGTGTTCCTGCACATGGCCCGCGTGTTCCTGACCGGCGCCTACAAGAACGGCGCCGGCAGGGGCCAGAAGAGGGAGTGGAACTGGGTGCTCGGCGTCGCCATGCTGCTCGCGACGCTCTTCCTGTCGTTTACGGGGTATCTGCTTCCCTGGGACCAGCTCGCCTTCTGGGCGGTGACCGTGGGGACCAACATCGCCTCCTCGATCCCCGCGGTCGGTCCGAAGATCCGCGAGCTCCTGATCGGCGGGCGCGCGATCGAACAGCCGACGCTCATCCGCTTCTACGTCCTCCACGTCCTGTTCCTGCCGGGAGGACTCGCGGGACTCTTCCTCTACCACATGTGGCGCATCCGCAAGGATGGAGGACTCGCGCGAGCCGACGGCGCCGTCACGCTGGAGAATCCGGCCGAGGTCACGCCCTCGAAGACCAAGACCTACACCCTCCTGGGCGTGGCGCGGGGGACCTCGCCCGTGATCCGCGCCTCGACGCTCGAAGCCCCGGATACGACGGTCAACTCCGTCCCGGATCTCATCCGCAGGGCCGCGATCGTGATCCTCGGCACGATCGCCGCCGTCAGCATCCTCTCGGTCTTTCTCCGCTCGCCCCTGGAGGAACCGGCCAACGCGATCGTGACGCCGAATCCCGCGAAGGCGCCCTGGTACTTCCTCTGGCTCCAGGAGATCGTCACCGACACGACGTTTCGAATCGGATCGCTGACCGTCAACGGCGCGTTCCTGGGCGGCGTGCTGCTTCCGGGAGCGCTCATCCTGCTGCTGACCGTCTGGCCGTGGCTGGATAAGAGCCCCGCCGCGGCGGCGGGTCTCTGGTTCCCGAAGAGCCGCCGGGCGCAGAACGCGGTCTTCCTCGCTCTCGTGCTCGTCGTCATTCTTCTGACGGTCGTCGGGACGTTCCTGCGCGGCCCCTACTGGCACTTCTACTGGCCGTGGCAGCCGTGGCCGGAGCTGCCGGGGAGGATCTGAGATGGAAAAACGCACCGATTCCCCGTACCCGAAGAAAGACCGGCCGATCCTCGCGGTCGTCGGCGTTCTCTTGATCGTCTCGACGGTCCTCTTCGCCTGGAGCGACCGCAAGCACGACTGGCGCTATTACCAGTACGCCTTCAAAGCCCAGGTCGCGGAGAAGTACGGCGTGGAAAAGGCCCGCACCGTGACCTCCGGCGTGCAGCAGATCTGGGTGCCGGACCTGCGCCGCGCCGACCGGTGCGTGACATGCCACCAGGCGGTTTACTGGAAGGGATTCGAGACCGCCGAGGAGCCCTTCCGCTCGCATCCGGCCGCGCCCTTGAAGAACCATCCCATCGAGCGCTTCGGGTGCACCGCGTGTCACGGCGGGCAGGGCTACGCGGTGGACGCCGCGGAGGCGCACGGCCCGGTCGAGCACTGGGAGGAGCCGCTTCTGGGTTCGACGCTCGGCGAGGCCTACACGATCGCGGAGAACAAGAAGGCCTTGATTCAGATGAACTGCAACACCTGCCATCGGTACGACCGCGAAACGCCCGGCGCCGACTTCATCAACCTGGCCAAGAAGATCGTCCGGGACAAGGGCTGCCGGGCCTGCCACGTCGTCAACGGACGCGGCGGCACGATCGGGCCCGACCTGACGTATGTCGGGGACAAGGCGGCCGAGCAATACGACTACAGCCATCTCTCGGGCCAGAAGACGACCTTCGCCTGGCACGTCGCGCACTTCAAGGACCCGCGGGCTCTCGTGGCCGAGACGGTCATGCCCAACTTCCACCTGACGACCAAGGAGGCGCAGTCGCTCGCGATGCTCGCGCTCTCCTGGCGCAAGGCGCCGATCCCCGCCGACTACCGTCCCGGCACGCCGCGCACGGATCCGCAGACGCCGGAAGAGATTGCCGAGGAGGCGCGGATGAAGACGGGGCCGGGCGCGTGGTTCGTCAAGACCGGCTGCTTCGTCTGCCACTCGATCCAGGCGCTCGGCGTCAAGAGCCCCGCGCAGATCGGGCCGGATCTCTCGACGGCAGTCGAAGACGTGCAGTCGCGCTTCGGCCGCACGGTGGACGACTTCCTGAAGGCGCCGACCGGCACGATGGCCGTCGTCCTCTCGCGCCAGATCATCCTCACGCCGGAAGAAAAGGCCGTCGCGGTCCAGAAGCTGCGCGAGGCGTTTCAGGAATATCAGAAACAGAAACAGGCGAGTCGCGGTTCGGCTGCCGGAGGGCATTAGGAAGAATTGCAATTGAGCAGGACGAAGGAGGAGTTATGAAGAAGGCATTCATCATCTTGGTCGGCATTGCGGCGGCTGTTGCGTTTTATTGCGCCCCCTCGGCGCCAAAGGGGAGCAAGAAAGCCCCGACAGGCGCCTCGGACCTGGCGGTGGCCGCGCAGAAAACTTATGTGGCGCCCGGGGATCTCGACGAGTTCTACCTGTTCGCTTCGGGCGGGCACTCGGGACAGATCTACGTCTACGGCGTCCCTTCCATGCGCCATCTCTCGACGATCCCGGTCTACACGCCCTATCCCGCGACCGGCTACGGCTTCGACGATGACACCCGCGCGATGCTCGGCGGCCTGACCTGGGGCGACGTCCATCACCCGGCCCTCTCGGAGACCAACGGGGAGTACGACGGGCGCTGGCTCTTCGTCAACGAGATGAACGGCCGCGTGGCGCGCGTGGACTTGAAGGACTTCAAGACCAGGCAGATCTTCGGCCCCATGCCCAACGTCTCGGGAAACCATGGCTCCGCTTTCGTGACGCCCAACACCGAGTACTCGATGCTCGCGACGCGCTTCTCGGTCCCGATCCCGAAGGGAAAATACGCGGCGATCGACAAATACGCCTCGGACTATAAAGGCATCATCGCGGCGGTCAAGATCGACCCCAAGACCGGCGAGATGTCGCAGGGATTCGAGATCATGACTCCGCCCTTCAACTGGGACCTGGGCGATGCCGGCAAGAAGGTCTCCGACGGGTGGATGTTCTGGACCTGCTACAACTCCGAGCGCGCGACAGGCAAGCTCGAGGTCACGGCGTCCCAGCGCGACCGGGATTACATCGCGGCCGTGGATTGGAGGGCCGCGGAGAAGGCGATCGCCGAGGGCAAGGGAGACGTGATCGGCGGCGTCAAGGTCATCGATCCCAAGAAAGTCCCGGGCATCGTGTACCTCCTGCCCTGCGGCAAGTCCCCGCACGGCGTGGACGTCTCGCCCGACGGCAAGTACATCGTGGGATCGGGAAAGCTCCAGGGAGTGACGACCGTCTTCAACTTCGAGAAGGTCCAGACCGCTATCCGCAACAAGAACTTCACCGGCGATGAGGACGGCATCCCGGTGCTGAAGTACGAGGACATCAAGGACGCCGAGGTTCCGGTCGGCCTTGGACCGCTGCACACGCAGTTCGGTCCTGACGGATTCGCCTACACCTCCCTCTTCGTGGACTCCGCGATCGCCAAATGGAAGCTCGGGACCTGGGAAGTCGTGGACAAGGCCCCGATGTCCTACTCGATCGGCCATCTGTGCGCGGCCGAGGGGGACACGGTATCGCCCAAGGGCAAATACCTCGTCGGACTGAACAAGCTCTCGCACGGGCGGCACCTCTCCGTCGGACCGTCGCAGCCGGAGTCCTCGCAGCTCCTGGACATCTCCGAAGAGAAGATGAAGCTCATCTACGACGCGTTCACCGAGCCGGAGCCCCACTACGCGCAGATGATCGAGGCCAAGAAGCTCCACCCGATCGAGGTCTATCCGAAGGAGGAGAACAAGAACCCGCTGGCCATCTGGGACGTCAAGGACGCCGGTGTCACGCGCAACGGGCCGAACGTGACGGCCAAAGTGGTCCTCGTGCGCTCGACGATCACGCCGACCGCGATCGAGGTCAACCAGGGAGACACGGTCAAGATCGCCATGACGAACATCGAGCAGACGACCGACGAGCTGCACGGCTTCGGCCTTCTCGACTACAACATCAACATCGTCGTGGATCCGGGCGAGACCAAGGTGGTCACGTTCAAGGCGGACAAGCCCGGCGTGTTCCCCTACTACTGCACCAATTTCTGCTCCGCTCTTCATCAGGAGATGCAGGGATACCTGATCGTCAAGGGGAAGGGCTAGGGGGTTTGGGGGACCGCAAGGTCCCCCGCTAACATTACTCGGACACACTTCCGGCTATCGTTTCCCGGAAAGGGGGCGGGACGCACCCGGTCCTGCCTCCCGAGTCCGGGAAGGAGACTCCATGAAAGCCGTCTTCGAACGCGCCAACCAGCTCCTTGCGGCGCCCCTGGGTCTGGGCCCCCGGGGCCTGCTGGTCGTGGCGACGCTTTTCCTGCTGCCGGTGTACCTGATGCCGTTGTGGAGGCTGACGATGTTTGCGCCGCAGTATCCCGATGGCCTGCGCCTGTCCATCTACAGCTACAGGCTCGTCGGGGGCAACGAGGGGCAGGACATCAAGGAGATCAACGTTCTCAACCACTACATCGGCATGCGGGACCTGGCCGCCGCAGACTTCAACGAGTTCAAGTGGATCCCGTTCGTGGTCGGAGGACTGGGGCTGCTCTTCCTGCGCTGCGCCGTGCTGGGGAACCTCGCCACGGTCGTGGACCTGCTCGTCCTCTACGTGTACTTCGGGCTCTTCTCTCTCTGGTCTTTCGGATACAAGCTCTACCAGTACGGACACAACCTGGCGCCGACGGCGGCGGTGAAAGTTCCTCCATTCATGCCGCCCATCTTCGGCAGTAAGAAGCTGGCCAACTTCGAGGTGTACTCATACCCCGGCGTCGGCTCCTATGCGCTCCTGGCGGCCATCCTGGTCGTCGCCGGCGCGGCGTTTCTGGCGTGGCGCGAGGCGCGCGCGGGCGAAGCCGCCGACACTCGGGTGGTGGCCGGATGATCCTTCCCGCGCTCCTCTTCTTAGCCGCGCTCGGCGGCGAGGAGATGCCGGCGACCACGGCCGCGGGACTGGAAGGCCGGCCTCCCGCCGCGCAAGCCTCTTCGCTTCAAGCGCGGGTCGATGCCGTGGAGCCCGGCGGTGTGGTCGAGGTCGGGCCCGGCGCCTACGCGGGTGATCTGGTCATCGACAAACCGCTGCATCTGACCGGACACGGACGCCCCCGGCTCGCGGGCTCGGGAGTGGGGAGCGTCGTGCGCATTCGCGCCGAGGGCGTCGTGATCGAAGGATTCGACATCGACGGCCGGGGAGGCGGCGATCTGGGGCGCGACTCCTCGGGCGTTCACGTGGCGTCGCGGCGGGTCACCGTCCGGGATTGCCGGATCACGCGCTCTCTCTTCGGCATCTATCTGCGCGAGGCGGACGGCTCCCGGGTCGAACGTTGCCGGATCGAAGGGATTCCGGGCAGGGATCCGGGAGAGAAAGGGAGCGGCATCCACGTCTGGAATACCAACGGTTTCACGCTCTCGGGCAACGATATCACGCAGGTGCGCGACGGCTTCTACATCCAGTCCTCCTCGCGCGGCGTCATCTCAGGCAACGTTGCCCGCGACCTGCGTTTCGGCCTGCACTATATGTTCTCCGACGACAACCTCTTCGAGGACAACCTCTTCGAGAACGGCGCCGCCGGAACCGCTCTGATGTACTCGAAGCGGATCGTCTTCCGGCGCAACCGCTTCCTTCACAATCGGGGCTTCGCCTCGGTGGGACTCCTCTTCAAGTCCTGTGACGACGTCCTCGCGGAGTCGAACCTCATCGCCGACAACGCCCGCGGGATCTTCCTCGAAGGCTCGTACAACAACGTCTTCCGCGGGAACGTGGTGGCGGAGTCGGACGCGGCGATCGTGCTCTATGATTCCTGCGCGGGCAACCGATTCGAAGGCAATTCCTTCGTGGCGAACCAGACACCACTCGCGCTCGTGGGAAGGCGCACCGACACGCGGTTCGACGGGAACTACTGGTCCGACAACGGCGAGCCGGATCTGGACGGCGACGGCCGCACCGACCGCCCGTACCGTCTCTCCTCGGTGTTCGATCACTTCCGCGGCAACCTGACGGCCGCCGATCTCTTCACGCAGGGCTTCGCCGCGGCCGCTCTGGCGGCGGCCGAGCGAACCTTCCCGGTTCTGGATCCGGTCCCCGTGGAAGACCATTCGCCGCTCGCGCGGCCGCCTCTGCTTCCGCTGGTGCCGCGGCCGGCGCGCAGGCCGGCGCACCCGGACGCCGCCGGGATCGCGGGCTCGGCCCTCGGGCTTGCCGGAGGGCTCGCGGCTCTCCTGGCCGGACGGCGATGATTCGTTTCGAGGACTTCACCAAGCTCTACGGCGATCACACGGCGGTCGAGGCATTGAGTTTCGGCGTGGAGCCAGGCGAGGCGGTGGCGCTCCTGGGCCCCAACGGTTCGGGCAAGACGACGACGCTCAAGGGCGCGGCCGGTCTGGTGCGACCCACCTCGGGAAGGGTCTTCGTCGGAGAGCCCGAACAGGACGTTTGCCGCCCGGCGGCCCGCAGAGCGATCTCCTACCTCCCGCAGCGAGTCTCGTTTCCCGAGGCTCTGACGGGCCGCGAGGTCGTCGAGTTCTACCGGCGCCTGCGCGGGACCGACGCCTCACGCAGCGGCGAGGTCCTGCGCCTGGCGTCGTTGAACGGCGCCTCCTCCCGCCCGATCTCGACCTACTCCGGAGGAATGATTCAGAGGCTGGGCCTCGCGGTCGCGGCGCTGCCGGACGCTCCGGTCATGCTTCTGGACGAGCCGACCGCGGCACTCGACCCGGAGGGGCTCTGTGCCTTTTATGGCCTCGTCGACAGACGTCGCCGGGAGGGACGTACTCTCCTCTTCAGTTCGCACCAGTTGGGCGATGTCGAGCGCCTTGCCGACCGGTTCTTGCTCTTGATTGGAGGGCGCCTCGCGGCTTCGCTCTCGCGCGTGGAACTGTCCGAGCGCCTTTCCTCACGCGGCGTGATGCGACTCTCTCTCGCCGCGATGGTCCCCGGGCTGCTCCCCGCCGTGCGCGCCGTGGCGCCAGCGGTCGCCTGGTCGGGAGGGGAGCTCGTCGTGCCCGGCCCCGCCGCGGACCGGCCGCGCGTGCTCGACATCGTCCGCTCCGCGGGAGGACGGATCGTGAACCTCGTTGCGGAGGAGGCACGCCTCGATTCGTTGTATCGGGAGCTGGTCGAGAGCGGGGACGGGGAAGCGGGGGGAGCAGGAGACAGGGAGAGCGACGCGTGAGGCGCATCCTCGCGTGGATGTCGGTCGTGGCTGCGTTTTCCTGCGCCGGCGGAGCCCCCGGGCCCGCGGCGCTCGACACGAAGACGGAGACGTGCCGTTCCTGCCGCATGCCGGTTTCCGACGCGCGCCTGGCCTCCCAGCTCGTGGCGCCGGGCGAAGAGCCCAGGTTCTTCGATGACATCGTGTGTCTGCGCGACTTTCTCGCCGGGCCCTCCCCGACAGACCGGAGGAGCGTCGCCTATGTCGCCGACCACCGCACCGGGGCCTGGGTGCGCGCCTCAGCGGCCCTGTTCACGCGCTCGAAGCTGGAGACCCCGATGGGTTCGCACTGGATCGCTCACGCCGACGCGGCTTCGCGCGACGCGGACCCTGCCGCGGCGGGCGGGGCGAACGTGCCGGCGCGCGAGATCTTCGGAGCGGCCGGTCCTCCGGACGCGCGTTGAGGAAGGGGAGAGCCATGCGAAAGGACATGAGCGAGTCGCCCCTCCTTCTCTGCGCCCGGCAGGAGCTGACACTGGCCGTGCGGTCGCGCTGGACGCAGATCTTCGCGGCCGTGTTTGCCGCACTCTCCCTCGCCGTCGCCTCCTCGGGCTACATCCTCTCGGGCGGAAGCGGCGTCCAGGATTTCGCCCGCACCGCGGCCTCGCTCGTTGCCCTCGTTCTGCTTCTTGTCCCCCTGACATCACTCGTGATCGGAGTCCTGGCCCTTTCGCCCGACCGTGGAGCGGCCGAGCTGCTTTTCTCCCAGCCGGTCTCACGCCAGACCATCCTCTTCGGACGCCTCCTCGGCCTCTTCGCGGCGCTCGCCTCGGCGCAGGCGGTTGGCCTGGGCGGCGCGGGGATTGTGATCTTCTGGCGCTCCGGCCAGCTCGGCGCCGGAGCCTATGGCTTCCTCTTCGCGGCGTCCCTGGCTCTGACGGCGATCTTCCTGGGCCTCGCCGCGGCGCTCGCGTCGGGGGCCGTCGGCCGTAGAACCCGGACTCTGGCTATCGCGCTCATCCTCTGGTTCGCGGCGGTCGTGCTCTTCGACGTGGCGGCCCTGGGCGCTGCCATGCTCCTTCCTTCGGGAAGCGCATCGAGAGTATTGGTCGCAGCGACCCTCGTGAATCCGGTGGACGCCGTCAGAACGGGGACGCTTCTGGCGATCGAGGGGACGGCCGCATTCGGCGCTGCTTCGCTCGCCCTCCTGCGCGCGACGAGGGGCCCCGCGGGGGCCGGTGGTCTCGTGGCGCTCTCCGTTCTCTTCTGGATCGTCGTTCCCGTCGCCGTCGCATCGCGGCGCCTCAAAAACGCAGATCTTTAGTCAGGCCCATGCGCGGCTGGTTCGCTGTAGCGCCTGGAAGGCAATCGCGAGAATCCGTGCCGGCAGGTCCTGTCGCCGGCCACCTCGCGCGCGGACTGCGGCTGCCGGATCGAGTCGGACTAAGGGAGGGTTCCTCCGCCCGCGCGCGAGGTCTCCGTCCGGCGCCACCCGCCGGCCCTTCACTTGGCTCAAGCCGGACTGAGAGCCCCGGGGCCGGCGGCGCTTTCCCGGAGTCGGTGACGCCTCCGGGCTGCTCCCCGGCTTAGCCGGACTACAGCCCCGGCGGCGTGCCCGCCTCCCGCAGGAGGCCGTGAGCGAAGGCGCACCGGCAAAGACTTCCAATCGCCCCGCTGCGACTGCGCCTTCGCGACAGAGCGACGGCCAGTTCTGCTGTCACGGCACGCCGTCGCGTGCCGGCGAGGGAGGCGGGCCCGACGCCGGTGCGGATTGCTAGGAGTCTGACGCAGCCTGGCTCACGTGCCGGCATGAAACCTTGACGCAGTCGTGAGGAAGTCACCTGAAGAAGAGATCTAGCCGTTCGAGGAGTCGGGGGTGTCGTCTTCGGATGACAGGCGGTCGCGCAGTTCTTCGGGAATGACGTCCGGCCTCAGGGAGAGGATCTTACCTTCTTCCGGAACACCCACGCCGGCGAAGCCCCGCCCCCAATGGATCGCGCCGGTGTACTCGTGGCGAAGCGGCGATCCGTAGCCGCGGTAGCCGTGGCGGTGGCGCTTCGTTCTGTTTGTGTTTACGGGACTTTCATTGGACGGCATGGCTCCTCCTCCTCTTGTACCCCTCACCCCGGCCCTCTCCCGCCGGGAGAGGGAGCAGACACTTGATTCAAACGACGGAAGGAGGCCGAAGGTTTCGCGATCGGCTGCCTATAATCGGCCAGTCGTGGAAAGACCTCCCATCCCATTCGAGGCGATCCCGATCCTGGGGTCCCTGAAGGCCGAAGACCGCGCCGCGCTCGCTCCGCTCTGCGAGCTGCAGGCCTTTGAAAAGGGGGCCAGGATCTTCGAAGAGGGGGATCCGGCGGAAAAAATCCATTTTCTCTTCGTCGGCCGGGTCAAGATCGTCAAGTCCACGCCCGACCGGGATCTGATCATCGAGATCCTCGGCCCCGGCGAGCCGGTGGGCACCGTGGCGGCCTTCGAGAGGCGCCCTTTCCCGGCCACGGCGGTCGCCATCGAACCCTGCGGCGTGGTCTCGATCCCGGAGCGCGAGTTCTTCGCCTTGATCGAGCGCCGTCCCGAGATCACGCGCCAGCTGCTGGCGGGACTGACTCTGCGCCTCATGACCCTGAACAAGAGACTCGCGGACATGACGGGCTCGGTCGAATACCGCATGGCCCGCCTCTTTTCCACGCTCGCGGAGCGAATGGGCCAGAAGCAGGGGGAAGAAGTCTTCATCCCGCTCGCGCTCTCCCGCCAGGAGATCGCCGACCTCGCCGGAACGACTATCGAGACGGCCATTCGTGTCATGAGCCGCTGGCAGAAGGAGGGCATCATCGAGACCGACAAGAGGGGTTTCTTCATCCGCGACACCGCGGCGCTCCGGGGGTTCGCTCCGGCGGAGTAGCTGCGGGGCTTTCGACCGCGGGCGTTCGCTGCGCGAGGCCCCTCACCCCGACCCTCTCCCGCGGGGAGAGGGAGAAGAGAGGCGGTCGAGAGAGTTCAAACCGGTGCTTTTCAGATCGGCTTTACACAGTCTCCGTCCAGGTGCCACCTGCCCTCGAATGATGAAAACGGCTCTCGCGGCCCCGGGTCCCCGTGCGGTCTGATTACGAAGGAGGACTGGATCTTCACGCTATCCGCGGCGCAAAACGCCGCCAGAGGCACGCGACGTGCCGCAGAAAGGAGAGCAATCATGGGGTCCGTGCTGCTTCAGACCGAACGCCTCTATCCCACGAAGAATGACCTCCCCGAGCCCGTTCGCTCACAACTCACCGAGCTCCTGAACCAGCTTCTGGCCAACGCCGTGGATCTCCAGACACAGGCCAAGGCCGCGCACTGGAACGTCAAGGGGCCCAACTTCATCGCGCTCCACAAGCTCTTCGACGAGGTTCATTCTTCGATCGCCGAGTACGTGGACTCCATCGCCGAGCGCGCGGTTCAGCTGGGAGGCGTCGCGCAGGGGACGGCGCGGATCGTTGCGCGCCGATCGGATCTGGAGGAATATCCACTCGGCATCGCCGAGGGTAGCCGGCACGCGGAAGCGTTTTCGGCGGCACTTGCGGCGTTCGCAGCGGGCACTCGCCGCGCGATCGACGACGCCGACGGACTCGGCGATCGGGGCACGGCGGACCTCTTCACGGAGGTTTCGCGCGGCATCGACAAGTGGCTCTGGCTCGTCGAAGCGCATCTCCAGGCGGGGAGTTGATGTTCTAGAGGCCTCGCACCTGTTACCAACGCAACGGGCGCCTCAGCAGCCTCCGCCCTTGCGCGGCGCCGGCGCGGCGGGCATCGAGGGCTTCAGTTCTTCCCGTAGCGCTCCTTGTAGAACTCGTCGATCTTCTGCCGCTCCTCCGGGGAAAGGCCCTTGCGCCAGAGGTGCTGCCGGTCTTCTTCGACGGCTTTGATCGCCATGAGCACCTTCTCGTCGCCGTGCGCCGCCTCCCTGGCCTGCGGGAGGAACCTCGTATAAAAGTTCTCGGCCGCTTCGAAGAAGCCGTGCCACTGGACGAAGTCGGGCCCCTGCATCGAAGCGCCCATTCGCGCCCGCCGGCCCTCGTGGTGCCAGAGGCGGTAGAAGGTCCACTCGATCTCCTCGTCGAAGGGCGTTGAGGTGAGCTTCTTCGCCTCGCGCAGGGCGTTCATGACGTTCTGGGCGGGCTGAGCGAACTTCGTGTTCCAGAGATCGATCGTGTCGTCGAAAGACTTGTAGAAGGCTTCCACGAAGGCCGGCCCGTGGCAGTGGCCGCAGACCTCCTTCATCGCGGTGCGCTTAGCTTCCCAGTTGTCGAGCTTCTTGGAGATCACGGGGCGCAGCGTCCAGGAGATGCGTGCGCCGACGTCGTGGGTCACGGGCTGTTTTGGCGTCGCGGACATGTGGCAGGTCGAGCAGGTGGGCGCCGCCGTGTAGTCCACGCCGACAACCCACTTTTCGGCGTCCAGGTGCATCTCGCTCTTCTGCGTCCTGTACGCGATGCCGTGCTTGCTTTCGTCGTAGATCTCGGCCTGCGGATGGTCCGGCCCCAGGTGGCACTTGCCACAGACTTCCGGCTGCCGGGCCATGGCCTTGGAGAAGGCGTGGCGGCTATGGCACGCCGAGCAGGCCCCGCGCGAGCCGTCCAGATTGACGCGTCCAATGCCGGTGTTGGGCCAGGTCGCAGGGTCGAGCATCGGCGCTCCGACCGCGTTCTTCCGGATCGAGCCATCCGGGTTCTTCAGGAGCCCTACCGTCGAGCCATGGCATTGCCAGCAGCCGTTGACCGCCGCCAGACGCCCCTCGACGACCTCCCCCAGCACGTTGTCGAGCGAGCCGATGAATTTCGCCGCCTCGGCGTGATGGCTGCGCTGGTTCTCCGCGACGATCTCCCCGTGACAGCCGGAACAGGCGTTGGGCGTCAGGACGGTCGAGATCGTCGCGCCCTCGTGCTCGAACGCGCCCGGCTCGCTTGCGGTCGCGCTGTGGCACTCCCAGCAGCCCACGCCCTCGAACGCGTGCCGGCTTCCGCGCCACTGCGCGACGATGCCGGGCGTCTTTTGCGCGTGGCAGGAGACGCACTTCTTGGTCTCGGCGGAGTGCGCGGCCGCGGGTTTGGCCCGAGGCTTTGCTTTCTTGGGCGCGGTTTGGCCTCGTCCGGGAGCCGCCGTCAGAGACAACGCCAACGCGACAATCGACAGGTGGCGAACGGTGGACCAGGCCTGCTCTCGCGACATATTCCCTCCGTTGCTCGTTAGGTTCTTTTGGCGGGATTGTACAGTGGAAGGTCGGCGGCTCATATGATCACGGTCGTCTCGACAAGCGATCAGGCGGACTCGCGGAGCCGAGCCATGGCGACCGTGTCGCGACGCACGATCGGTTGACGAAGCCGATAACAGACGATGAGGTTCCTCGACAACATTCCGTACGTCGTTTTGGTTCCGGTCGCGGTGCTGTTGGCGCTGGCGCCCTTCGGGGCCAAGCCGCATCTGATCGAGAAGTGGCAGATGCTTCTCGCAGGGACGCTACGCCGGCCGCTCGACTGGTTCGACCTGGCATTGCACACCGCGCCGCTGCTGTTGCTCGTCTTGAAAGTCATAGCCGGTTTCGCCTCGGCGAAGGAGTGAAACCCAGTGTTGGAGTCCCCGAGGACGGTCCCGTTTCCTGACTTGAAGAACGTCGCTGGTGTGCGGCTCTCAGCAGCCGCCTCCTTTGCGCGGGGCCGGTGCGGCGGGCATCGAGGGCTTCAGTTCCATCCTCGGCGGCTCGGCCGCGGCCGCTCCCGTGTAGCGGGAGTGGAGAGCGTTCTTCAACCGGAACTCCGCGATGAGCGCGGGGGTCGGGCTTTCCGGCGGAAGGGGAGGCGCGAGGACCGCGGCCTGCCACGCGTCGTAGCCCCCGCGCAGCACCGTGATCTCGCCGCCGAACCGCAGGACACCCTGCGGGAGCGCGGCCGGGCCGCCCTGCGCGTAAACGACGAGTCTGCGGGTGGGAGAGAGCCGGGCGACCTGGCTGGCGCCAGGATCATCGGAAGAGAGAGTCATCGCGCCCGAAATCCGTCCATGAGCGACTGCGTCGGGTCGCCGCAAATCCACGACCCAGAAATCCTGCGGGTTGGCGATGAGCTGTCGCGCGAGATCGACGGGTTCGATTGTCTGCGCGGTTGCCTCCGGAGCGGCGGCTTTGCGGACCGGAAGGGCCAGCGCCAGGAGCGCCAGGGCAACGGCGGCGGCGAGCGCGCCGAACACCCGGGCCTTGACCCGGGGCGGGGACGCGGGCGCGGGCTCTCCCGCTCTCCCCGCGAAGATGCGTTCGACCTTCTCACCACCGACGAAAGCGCCGATCGCCATGACGAGGACGGCCGCCGCGACGACCGCCGTGGGAACCCCGAGGAGGTCGTTGACGCGCACGACTCCCATCGCGCCGCTCTCGTAGAACTTCTCGATCGGTCCGAATCCGAAACCGAACGCGAGCGAGCCGAGCATCATGCCGGCGACGCCGACCGCAGCGTCGATGTTGCCCGAGGAAACCGAACGCGAGCGAGCCGAGCATCATGCCGGCGACGCCGACCGCAGCGTCGATGTTGCCCGAGGCGGTCCCGACCACGGCGGTTCCGGGGCAGTGTCCCGAGATGATGAACCCCGCGCCGAGAAGGAGGCCGCCGGCGAGTTGGGGCCACAAGAACGTCTCGGGCACTGTGACCCGCGAGAGGTCGAGCACGCCGACGCCCGAGAGGAGCGCCATCCCGGCCAGCGCCGTGACGATCGCGCCGAACATGACCTTCAGCACGCGCAGGTCGGTCAGGTAGAACTGCGCCGCGAGGTTGCGCGCCCGGCCGAAGCCGGCCCGTTCGAGCACGAAGCCGAATCCGATTCCGATCAGCGTTCCGATGAGAAGACCGGTCGAGGGGCCGAAATGGCCGAAGAGCGGAAACGTCATCGCCACTGCCTCCGAACAAGGGGAGCCACGAGGTAGCCTCCGGTGAAGACGGCCATCATGAAGATCCAGGAGCCCAGGGACAGGACCGCTCCGCCCGTCAACGCCTGACCCGAGGTGCAGCCGCGAGCCAGCCGGGCCGCGATTCCCATGAGAACGCCGCCAGCCAGGGCAAGCAGGAGCCGCTTTGGATTCGTGATGCGGGGTCCCTTCTGGATGCCGAGCTTGAGCCGCCCCGCCGAGTAGGCGCCCAGGACCTCGAAAACGAGCCAGTCCTCGAGGACGTGCTTGCCGGGGCCGATGTATTGCGAGAAGTAGGCGTTGCCTTCGACGGCCTTCGGCGCGACGAGGTGGGCGGCGCCGATCGAGAGTCTCGAGACCGCCCCGGAGCCGCCGAGGCCGAAGCCCATGATGAGGAACGAAGCGAGAAGGACCAGGCCGAGCGCGACTCCGGCGATGTAGGGGTTCCAGAGAGGGCGCTCGGCGGGCGGACGGATTTCCTCGGGCATCGGGGTCACCTCTTTCATGGGAGCAGCCCGAACGCGGACTGCTGGCCCGCGGCGAGAAGGATCCAGCGCAGCGCGAGCCCGCCGCAGAGGATGAAAACAGGCCCGATCGCGACGAACACCAGATGCCGGCGGGACTCGATCATGTCGATCGAGAGCGGAACGAGAAGCCCCATGATGACGACGAGCGACCAGAAGACGGCCGTGTAGGGTCCGCCCAGGAAACTGTGCGCGGCGAAACGGCCCGCCGCGCCCGAAGTCGCCCAGCCGGCCAGCATCAAGGCGATGAGGACGAGCTCCGCGGTCATCGCGACCGCGTCCCAGCGGACCAGGAGCCTTCGCTCCCCTCCATCCAGCTTCTGCAGAAGAAGGAAGGCCGCGCCGGTCGAGATCCCCGACACGAGGAAGAGGGGTCCCAGGAGGGCGCTGTTCCAGGCCAGCCGCGACGGCATCGTCCCGAGCAGCATGCCGGTGTAGATGCCCAGACCGATGCCCAGAGCGAGGCCCAGTTTGAGGAGTGCTCCCCGATGCCGATCACTCCATCGGATCAGGTTCTCCAGAAGCGTCTTGCCGGCGGCCGGCGTCTTGCGGCGCAGCCGGTCGCGTCCGGTGTTCTCGAGCGATCCGAGCCACAGGAGAATGCCCGCCGGGTAGAGCAGGACCAGGATCCACGCGCCCCAGGACATGGGCGAGGTCAGCTTCCAGGTCGCATAGAAGCGCCACGCCCAGAGCCGATGCGCCAGATCGAGCCAGAGCGCGAGCATGCCAACCGAGAGAAGCGCCAGCGCCACGAGCGGCATCCAGCGCAGCGCCCGGGAGCGCGGCTTGTCCCCCCGCGTCAGCTCGAGGAAGGTCGTGAGCACGAGGATTCCGGCGACGATTCCGCCGAGGAAGAGGTAAACCACGATCTCCCAGCCCCAGGTCGAGAGCGAGGGGTCGATCTGCGGATTCGCGCGGGTCGTCGTGGTTTCGACGAGCGGAGTCATGACGGTTCCTTTAACCCGGATTATTCATGGTCACCCGGCCGTAACACAGGCAACTCTCTGCGCCAAAAAACGTTGTGAGAGAAGACCGGTGGGTGCGGTCGGGAACATGTTGTCCGCGACAGAGATTTTTCGTTGAGACAAGGAAGCGCGACGACGGCGATGCCGGGGCGCATCGCAGAGGAGCGCTGACGCCGTGTCGGCGGAAAAGATCGGAGCGGCGGCCGGAGTCGATCATGAATAATGCGGGTTAAGTCAGGAAATAAACGTTGGGTTGCGCCCCGCTCTCGGGGTGGTTGATCTTCCATTTGCGCGACGCGAGCTTCTGCGCGACTTCCGATCCCGGATCGTTGACGTCCCCGAAGGCGAGCGTTCCCGTCGGGCAGACCGACACGCACGCGGGTTGCAGGCCCTTCTGGACGCGGTGCAGACAGAACGTGCACTTGTCCACGTAGCCCGCGGGGTGGACGAAACGGGCGTCGTAGGGGCAAGCGGCGATGCACGCCTTGCAGCCCGAGCACTTGTCATGGTTCACGAGCACGACCCCGCCTTGCGCCACGAAGCTCGCGCCGGTCGGGCAGTTCTTGACGCAGGGAGCGTTGGCGCAGTGGTTGCACCTCTCCGAGCGAATCTCGGCCGAGAGCCTGGGGAACTCCCCGCGCACTTCTTCCACGACCCAGGCGCGGCAGAACCCGTCCGGAACGGCGTTTTCCGCCTTGCAGGCGAGAACGCAGGCCTTGCATCCCACGCAGAGGCGCGTGTCCACGGTCATGGCGTAGCGCTTCGCCTTCGCGCTCATCTCACGCTTTCTCGACTGTCACGAAGTTGACGTTCATGCCGGTTCCGCCCATCGCGGGATCGATCTTGACCCGCGTCATCAGCTTCGAGTCGTCGAGGCCGCGCCCTTTGGCGAAGAGAAGCTTCGGGCTCGTGTGCCCGTAGCCGTGCACGACGAAGACGCAATCGGAGCGGATCCGCTGGGTGGCCTTAAGCGCAACGGGCTCCGACCGGACTCCGTCCTGGTTGACGAGGACGACCTTCTCGCCGCTCGCGAGTCCCTTCTCCCGCGCCACCTTCGCGTTCAACCAGACCTCGTTGCCGGAAGTGACCTGCGAGAGGAAGCGATTGTTCGTGGTGCGGCCGAACGTGTGCACGGGCGTGCGGCCGTAGAGGAGCCTGAACTGCCCCGGCGCCGGCTCTTCCGGGCGGGTGTACGGCGGCAGCGGCGCCAGTCCCGCGGCCGCCATCTGCGCCGATGACAACTCGATCTTGCCCGAGGGAGTCTTGAAGGAAAGCTCCAGCCCGTCTTCCGTCGTCACGGGGACGGGCTTGCCGCGGACGACCCCCTTCGCTTTGACTGCCGCGATATCGTAACCCGCCTTCGCGAGCCGGGTCTCCACCATCGCTCCGGCGTCGTCCCACGGGAAGAAGTCGCCGTGCCCAAGGCGCTTGCCCAGCTCTCTGGCGATCCACCAACCGGGCTTGCTCTCGTACAGAGGCGGGACTGCGGGCTGACGGATGGCGAGGAAGGGCTCGCGCCAGGGTGTGGGTCCGACATCGTCCCATCGCTCGAGGTACGTGCACTCGGGCAGAACCACGTCGGCGTATCCGACGATCTCCGCCGGCAGCACGTCGATCGCGACGAGCAGATCCAGTTCCTGAATCGCTCTCATGGTCTTCGCCGGCTCCGGCAGGGCCTGGATCAGGTTGGTTCCGTAGACGATCCAGCCCTTGAAGTGGTTGGGGCCGGGAATCGTGGCGTCGCAAACGCCGTTGGCCAGGACCTCGTCGGCGAAGGGATAGACGGTCCCCCCGGGTGCATCGGGCGCGGGTTTGGGCGTGTGCGCCGGGGCGGGCAGGGGAAGCTTCGGAACGTTCATCGAGGCGGGGATGAAGAAGCCGCCGCGGCGTCCCCAGCTTCCGAGCAGGGCGTTCAGGATCGCGATCGCCCGAGTCCGCTGCGTGTCGTCGCCGTACCAGGCCACGTGCCGGCCGGGGTGCACGAGCGACGCCGGGCGAGCGCCCGCGATGAAACGAGCCGTCTCGACGATCGTTTCCGGCGCGATCGTTGTCTCGGTGAAGGCCCACTCGGGAGTCTTGTCCGCGAGATGCGTCTTGAGCTCTTCGAAGCCCGTCGCGTATTTCCCGATGTAGTCCCGGTCGTAGAGCCCTTCGTTGACGATGACATGCATCCAGGCGAGCAGGAGCGCGATGTCGGTTCCCGGCTTGATCGGCAGCCAGTAACGAGCCTTGCCGGCCGCGGTGGAAAAGCGCGGGTCCACGACCACGACCTGCGCGCCCCGGGAGAGGGCAATCGCGAAATCCTGGACCTGGGTGTTGTGCATGTTCTCACCCAGGTGCGATCCGATGAGCGTGATCACGCGGGAGTTGGCGAGGTCCAGGTT
>WNGB01004852.1_pt1 | contig 35938 bp, 35 predicted proteins | sample 5400681 | NCBI WGS metagenome assembly WNGB01 (sample SAMN13153367, study PRJNA577476) | soil metagenome | isolation source: 115 cm soil or saprolite under grassland replicate 2 | place: USA:California | collected 2016-06-15 | reverse complement strand
AACCTCCACGCCAGCCAGATCCTCGGGTCGGCGGTAGTTCGAGTCCGGCGCAACAAAGATGCCCGCGGGACTGAGCGAGTAGGCGTGCCCGAACATGCGACCATGGTTCGTCGCGGCGGCGGCGTTGACCGCCCAATGACACGCTGAGCTGACGTCACATGTGCGTCCATTGGACATGTCTTCAAAAGCGCCGCTGGTCACGACCGGCACTTCATCAGTGGTCTGAACAGACGAGGTCGACAGACTCTTGCCTGAGAACGCATCGGCCTGGAATTCATAGTCGAGCTGCTCGTCGCGGAAGAAGCCGAGCTCCTCAGCCACCCACTCCTGCAGCCGCACGTGCGGCTGAATCACAAACTTGGTCACGGGCGTCCCTCCACCGGCTACCCTACGCCTGGCAAGCCCGAGGCTCAACTGATAGATTTCAATGGATCTATTGAAGGATTCGATCCATTCAGCCGATCTCTATGCAGGTCTGAGCCTGCTGCGTTTGCAGGTTTTCGTCGCGGTTGCCGATCACGGCGGCTACTCCGCTGCCGCGGCCTACCTCGACCTGGCGCAACCCACGATCTCTTTCCACGTGCAGGCACTCGAGCGCTTGCTGGGTGCCTCACTGCTCGTGTATCGCCAGCGTCGGGTGCATTTGACGCCCGCGGGGCAGGAGCTCTACCGAGCCGCGACCAGGATGCTGCGCGATGCCGAGCGTCTGGCTGCGGCGGTGCGCAGCGTGGACGAGGGCCAGGCCGGCCAGCTGCGCATCGGCGCGAGCATCGCCTTCGAGATCGCACCATTCTTCGAAAACGTGCTGGCGCCGTTTCGGCGCGATCATCCGCGGCTGCAGCTGGCCGTGCGGTTCGGGCACAGCGTGCAGTTGGCTGAGGCGGTGCTCGACGATCAAATCGATCTGGCGTATGTCCAGAATTGGCGCTTGCCAGTCGGCGTCGACTACCAACCGTTGCACCACGCGGAATTCGCGCTCATGGTCGCACCGCGCCATCCGCTGACGCGAAAGCTGGACGTTTCGGCCAACGATGTGTTCGAAGCTGGTCTGATCACCGCACCAATCTATAGCCAGGAGTGGCCGCATTACGAAGAGCTCTTGCGGCGCTCCGGGATCACGCGCTTTCGGGTGGCTCTGGAGATGGATGGTGTCCAGGCGCGCTTGCTCGCGACACAAGCTGGCCTGGGTGTCATGGGCGTGTTTGTGCCGCCGTTCGCCAGGCAAAGCGTTGGTGCCGTGCTGCGAACGATATCTTTGGGGGCACCCGCTCCGCGGGCTGAGTTCGGCATCGTGACGCGTCGCAGGCACGGACTATCAACCGCAGCCAAAGAGTTCGTGTCAGGGCTGCGCGATCTGGCACAGATGAACGGTGGCGACTCGGACTAGCGCTCCCCAACGGCACGATTGCTCAGATCGACTTGAGGTATTCCACCAGATCGTTCTTTTCCGCCTGACTGAGACCCAGCCGCTGGAATGCGTCGAAGTGCTCGACCACGGCCATGAGCGTGCTGAATCGACCATCGTGGAAAAAGCCACGAGTGCGCTTGTACAGTCGGCCGGCTAGCGGCGTGGTGCGGTACTTTCCATCCGGCGAACGCTCGGCCTGGAAACGACCGCTTTCGTCGTCGAGACCAATCTCCGCGGGCGTATGCAGATTCCAGCCGGGCTCGCTGAACGTGGGCGGCACGTGGCACGCGGCACATCGCGCGTTGCCATTGAAGATGGACCGCCCGCGCTCAGCGGCCAGTGCGTCGAAATCCTTGCCCGCCCGCGGCTTCGGCCCGGGCAGCGCCAACTGGTAGAAGTGCACGGCCGCGAGCTTTGGCGAGATGCGGTCTACGCCCGGCGCAGCTGAGACGTGCCCGAAGCCATTCGCCGCCGCGACCGGGAACCTGGTTCGATCGTCCAGTCGTGGATCGAAGAACGTACCAGGCGACCCGTGCATCGCGAAGTTGGCCACAAATCCGTTCCAGTACGTCACTGTGCCCCAATTGCCGGTCCACGTATGGGCGTTCACGCCGGCCAGTCCAAAGGCATCCGGAATGAGGGTCGAAGCGTTGCTGCCACCTGGCCCAAACGCCTTGCCGTCCATGAATAGCTCGGCGTCGAACCGACCCGGCCCCCAACTCATGAGTACCTTCTGCACCGTGGGCACGTCGACCTGCTTGTCAGATGGCAAGCCTCTATTGAGCACATCGGCGACAGGCTGCAACTGTGGCGCAAGCGCGATGATCGCTCCAACGTTCAGGTCCTGATTTGCCCAACCATCAAGGCGGTGCCCAATGCCAGGCGCGAATGCATCGTCGACCGTCGAGTGACACAGCGCGCATTGAATACCGACCGCTTTGAGACCCTTTGTCGCGTCACTGGGATCGTTGAGCACCCCCGTGACACCAACCACTGCTCCCAGTTGCAATAGCGTGAGTGTGACGGCGGGATCGTCGAGGTTGACCTGACCAGCCTGGATCGCGTCCACGACCGCTCTGGGCAAAGCGTCCTGGTCCACCTTCAGGCCCACTGAGAGGGCAGTCTTGGGACTCACGCCGGGTCCGACGCCGCCGAACTTCGCGCCTTCGAGCGCCTGGTGCAGCCCGATTGTGCCGCCGAAGAATGCCTCGCTGCCGAACGTGTCGTAACGAAACACCTCGCGGCCCTGGTCCATCAGCTCGCGGGTGTGCGTGCGCACTTGTGCATCCCACGCATGCGCCGCATCCGCCGGCTGGTCCAGAAAGTCGCTTACGGCCAGGCCTGGCGTCGCGACGAGTCCGGCGGCGATCAAGCCGCAGCCGATCAAAACGAGGGCGATGGACACGAGCCGCATCTTCATGGCGTACCCCTCCAGGCGTTTGGATCCCGTGAGCCGCTACCGTTTGGAACTACTTCCAATATACTGGAAGCGCTTCCGTTCGTAAACGGTCGCGCGGCGTAGACTCTGGCACTTCACGTGCTGATTGGCTGCAGGTAGCCTCCGCGGCGCCCGTACGCCGAGCAGCAGCAGCCGCGAGCTTGATGCCCAACATTTCCGATGTCGCTCGCGCGGCGGGCGTGGGGATCGGGACGGTGTCGCGTGTCCTCAACGGCAGCCCGTTAGTCTCCGAAGCGACGCGCCAGCGCGTTGTGGCCGCCATGGAGCGGCTGCGCTACCAGCCAAGCCCGATCGCGCGAGCTTTCGGGCGCCGGCGCACGCATACTTTCGACCTGCTGGTGCCCCTGCTTGCGCAGGCGTTCTTTCTCGAAATTCTGCGCGGCATCGAGGACGTCCTTGCCCAGACCGATTACCGCCTCGTCACCCGCACGATCGAGACCGGCCAGGATCGCGAGCGGGTGTTCGACGAGTGCTGCGCTCGTGGACGTTCGGACGGCGTCCTGCTCGTGTGGGCTCCGCCAACCCAGCACTTCGTCCAGCGCATGGCCGATGCGGCAGTGCCAATAGTGCTGGTCAACGCGGTTGAGCCGACCGTCTGGAGTGTGGCCGTCGATCACGATGCCGCCGCTGCGCAGGCCGTGACGTACTGCGTCGGGCTCGGCCATCGTCGCATCGCGCTCATTGATCGGCCTCAGGATCCGTTCGCGCCGGACGGTCCTGGCGTGTGTCAGGGCGGCTATCGCGCAGCTCTGACTGCCTCAGATGTCAGCGTGCCGGACGGCTATGAGCAGATGGCGGAGCTCGAGACGCGAGGTGGAGCCGCGGCGCTGGATGCTCTGCTGGCACTGCCTGAGACACCGACTGCTGCATTGGTCGCAAGTGATGCTCAGGCCTTGGGCGTGCTGGAGTCGGCTCGAACGCGCGGTATCCGCGTGCCGCGGGAGTTATCCATCATTGGCTACAACGACAATCCGGTCGTCGAGTATCTGGGGCTTACAACGGTCAAGCTACCACTGCGCGAGCTGGGTCGTCATGCGGCCAGTCTGTTGCTCAGCGTTCAATCGGAGCCGAATGCGGCCCCCACTACAACGTATTTGCCGACCCAGCTCGTGGTCCGCGGCACGTGTGCGCCGCCCGCTCAATAGCGCCACTCTGACTGCAAGTTGGTCCAAAGCTGCTGCAGATTCATGAGCGTCATCGCGGGCAGCTTTACGCCCAGCGCTTCGATCAGGCCAAACATCATTTCGTCGCACACCGGATGGCCAGCGACGTGTTTTACCTTCGGGTGCAGCTTGTAACGATCGTCGGCGGCATCGTCGATCGTGACATAGGGCCCCTCGCCAATTCGGTGCGGGATGTGCTGCTAGAACTCGCTCGATCTATCGTGGAGCGTGTCGAGCCGCCGCGGTGAGGCCCGCGTTCGTGCTGCTGAGTTCACCGCCCGCACACCCACCCGTCGCCACGACGGCCCAATGAGCCCACTTTCTCAGCCCGTTCATGGCGCCGGGCCTGTACGTCACGTGGGCTAACTCGCCCACGGTGACCAGTCCTCGTGATCCAATAGGGAGGACCAAGCATCTGTCCTCAATAGCGACACGGCTCCGCCAAGCTGTCGGCGAAGATGGCGCTTTCAAAGGCAGCGATTGCCGAGCGCCGCGTTTCGACGGAGGAGTCGGGCGGGAATAGTGCCGCCCGACCACCTCGGCGCACCAACGCCCCTTCAACAAGGCCAGTATGACCGCGACCGTCGATCGACGATGGGCATGCCGCGCAGCGACTCACCGCCTTTTTGCGTTACGTCATGTGATTGCCAGAGGACGCCCCGGCGAGCCTGTGGCGCCCTTGATGCGCAGCGGCGCGAACACGTAGACGAACTCGTAAACGCCGTCGGCGATCAAGCTGCTGAAGTCGAGGTTTTCGTGGTTGAAGATGCCGTTCTTGGTAAGCAACTCGTTGTGCACCACGAACACCAGGTCGGGGTTTGGGTTCGGCACCACTTCCGTCGCCCAGGTATCGGAACCCACCAGCGCGACCTGCTTGTCAGCCGCCCAGCGCGCCACCTCCAGACCGATGCCCGGCTCACCAGCATTGAAGCGGGTGTTGTCTTTCATCCACAGGCTGCCCCAGCCGCTATTGAAGAACACGGCGTCACCTGGGCGGACGCTGTTCTCGTCCACCCGCTGCTTCGCGAGCGCGCCGCGCACGTCGGCCAGAGTGATCTCGTAGCCCAGGTCGAGCCGCCACCTGCGCTTCAGTAAAGCCGTTGTAGAAGCGCGTCTCACTGTGGTCGAACGGCTTCGTCGAGATCTGCACCCCGATGTGACCCAGACCGTCGAACTGGGTACCCACCTGACCAATCTCACTGACGACGTACTCGTCGTGGTAGACCAGACGATTGTTGCCGAATGGTCCACCGGTCGGCGCGCCGGGTATCCGCAGCACAAACACGCGCGTGCCGAACAGTGGCATAGCGGATTCGTACATGTGCCCGAGCTCGTAGACCTTGCCTGTACGAATCAGGCGCGCTGTTTCGAGCACTTTATCGGGTGTCATCATGTTCGACGCACCGGCCTCATCGTCGGGTCCCCAGCGCGATGGCCACCACGGCGGTCCCAGCGGCGTCTCCTGTGCCGCCGGGGCCCCATCCGGAGCCTCGGCCGCGGCTGTGCCGCCTGTTGCGAAACCGGCAGCGACGCCCGCCGCCGCTGCACCCCGCAGGAACTCGCGCCGAGACTGTTGCAACCAGCCTGACTGCATCAGCGGGATCCCCTTTGTGTTCCTGGTCGGCCCGCACCCCGCGCAACGCCTCCGGGCCGCCATTGAGTACGATATCGCGCCCACGGCGACGGTATAGGCCCTAGCGAGGATTCCGCGGCTGCTCGATGCACGCGACCCAGGCAAAGTCCAGCGACGGCCGGATGTGTCTTTCCTGGCTGCCAACACGCGTACGCCGGACGCGCTGCCAGCCATAAGACGGCATCGCGTCTCAGATTGTGTGGTAATCTGAGACGCGGATGAGCAAGGTTGCAGTGGCGCCGCGCCGAGGCGGCAACTTGTCGCGTGCGGAGTGGATGCTGCGGCGCCTGGATGAGGAAGGCGTGCGTCTGACTGGACGCCGCGAACTGGTCGTGAATGCGATCGCCGAGAAGGCGGGCTCGTTCACCCCAGAGGCTCTGGTGGACCAGTTGCGCCCGCACGGCATCGGCCGCGCCACGGTGTATCGGGCGCTCGATGTCCTCGAGGGGCTTGGCGTGCTCAATCGGGTGCATCTCGGCGCGTGTCACGCCTTCACCGTGTGCGACGAAGGCCATCATCACCATCTGCTGTGCAGCTCGTGCAACGCCGTGGTGCCGATCGATGCGTCCGCTGTGGAATCAGAGATTCAGCGCCTGGCGCAGCGCTTACAGTTTCAGGTGGACACGCATATGCTCGAGTTCGCCGGCCGCTGCGCAGATTGCCTGGCCAAACCAACCTAGTAAGCATCACGCTCGTCCACGACTCCGGCGTGCCCCGCGTCGCGGTGACTTGACACGCCGTCTCATTGCAGCGCATGCTTAGGCAAAGGCGGTACGAGACATCGTCTCGCACGAGCTCGACTAGCTTGATCCAAGATTCGGGAGGCGCTCGCATGCTCCGCATCGCTTTGACCCTGGCCTTGCTGGCCACGCTCGTGGTGGGGCCCGGCGCTGCGTCCGCTCAGGCGGGCTGCGCCTTTCGCGGCGGCTTCGCCCAGCTTCAAGCGCTGATCCCCGACCGTGTCGGCACCTGTCTGGAGGACGAGCAATACCGACCTGATCTCGGCCAATCCTCCCAGCGCACCAGCAACGGCACGCTGATCTGGCACAGCGTCGATGGCGCGCTCACCTTCTCGGATGGCTTCCACACCTGGCTACTCGACCCGAACGGCCAGGTCCAGGTGCGCAATCTCAACGAGCGTTTTCCCTTCGAGTTCAACGGCGACGGCTTTCCGATCGTCGGCCAGCCGGCGCCCGCCACGAACGGGCCCTGCCCAACCACGCCGCTGCCCGTCCTCGCCGTAGAAAACTTCTATGCCAATCTGGTCCAGCAGATCGGCGGCCAATGCGTCAGCGTGACGACTATTCTGAACGACCCGGACGCGGACCCGCACGAGTTCGAGCCGACCGTCGCCGATGTGCGCGCTTTCCAGGGTGCGCAGCTGGTGATCGAGAACGGACTCGGCTACGACGATTTCGCCGACAAGATTATCGAGACCATGTCCCAGAAGCCGGTGATCGTACGCGCGGGCGACGTTGTCGGCCTCGAGGTTGGCGCCAATCCGCACGTGTGGTACAGCGCTGGCTACGTCGACCAGATCAAGAGCGCAATGTTGACGAGCCTGAAGCAGGCCAAGCCCGATGCCAGCGCATACTTCGACGCGCAGGCCGCCGCAGTCGACCAGAGCTTCACCACGTATCGGCAACTGATCGCGCAGATCGCCGGTCAGTTCAACGGCACGCCGGTCGGCACGACCGAGTCGATCTTCCTCGACATGTCCTATTCGACGGGACTGAAGGTCATCACGCCACCCGGATTCCTCGCCGCGGCCGAGGACGCTGAACCCGCCGCGCAGGACATCGCGGCCTTCCAGGACCAGCTCAAGAACAAACAGATCCAGGTGCTCGTCTATAACGTTCAGACTGTGACACCCACGACCGAGCAGCTCAAGGAGCTGGCAAGGCAGAACAACATCCCCGTTGTCGGCGTCTCCGAGACGCTGCCAGTCGGGTTCCAGACCTTTCAGGGCTGGCAGGCCGGCCAGCTGCAGCTCCTGTTGAACGCGCTCCAGAAATCCGCCACTCGTTGACGTCGTCTACGCTCAGCTCGTCAGTTGCTGACCGCGTTTTGAACAACCCCAGTCAAGCGGCTGTGGCATTAGACGACGCCGCGGTCCGCCTGGGCGGACGCATCATCTGGCAGCACGCCAGCTTCTCAGTTGCGCCTGGCCAGCTCGTTGGCATCATCGGCCCGAACGGCACGGGCAAGACGACCCTGCTACGGGTGCTGCTCGGTCAGGTGAAGGCCTCCGCCGGCTCGGTCAACGTGTTGGGCGGTTTACCTCGTCGCGGCAATCCCGCCATCGGCTACGTGCCCCAACGACGCACGCTGGAAGCCGACCTGGCGCTGCGCGGGCGCGATCTGGTCCTACTCGGTCTGATTGGCCATCGCTGGGGGTTTGGTCCAGCCTCCGCCGCGGACCGCGCCGCCGTCGCCGACGCCCTCACGGCCGTAGACGCGACGAGTTATGCGGACAAGCCGGTTGGACTTCTGTCGGGCGGCGAGCAGCAGCGTCTGCTCATCGCGCAAGCGCTACTCACAAATCCGCAACTGGTGTTGCTCGACGAACCGATCGCCAGTCTCGACTTGCGCAGCAGCCACGACATCGTCCACCTGGTCGACAATCTGCGTCGCGATCGCCACATCACGGTGCTCTTCGTCGCGCATGACCTGAATCCCCTGCTGGAAGTGCTCGACGGCATCATTTACATCGCCGACGGCGTGCCGCGGTCCGGATCGCTCGACGAAGTGCTGCGCTCGGATCTGCTTTCGGCTCTGTACGCCACCCAGGTGCACGTACACAGCACCGCCGACGGGCACCGCTACGTCGTAGGCGCCTGAAGGTGCTGCTGCAAGTCAGTGGTCCGAGCAAGATCGCCGGACCAACCTGGAATCTGGTCGGGGATCTTCAGCAGATCTTCCAGTACGAGTTCATGCAGAACGCCTTTTTCGCCGGCACCATCGTGGCCATCCTGGCTGGCGTCGTCGGCTACTTCGTCGTGCTCAGAAGGCTGGGCTTCGCGTGCGAAGCGTTGAGCCACGGTGGATTCGCCGGCGCGACCGGCGCCGCCGTTATCGGCCAGGACGTCTTTCTTGGTCTGGTGGTATTCACCAGCGTCTCGGGCGCGTTCATGGGCTGGATGGGCGACCGCCTGCGCGGCCGTGACGTCGCGATCGGCGGCACGCTCGCCTTTTCGCTCGCCCTGGGCTTGCTGTTCCTGTCCCTGTCGACACGTTTCAGCGGCCTGGCCGTGAATATCCTCTTCGGCAGCATCCTGTCGATCGCCGCCAATGACGTCCGCTTCGTGGCGGTCTTTGCTGCCATCGCATTGCTACTCCTCGGGGCGATGTACCGTCCTTTGTTGTTTGCCTCGGTCGACGCCGAGATTGCCGACGCTCGCGGCGTTCCAGTCCGCGGGTTGAGCATCGCGTTCATGATCCTGCTCGCGATCACCGTCTCTGCGTCGATCCAGGTGGTCGGCGTGTTGCTGATCTTCGCGCTCCTGATCCTGCCCGCGGCCGCCGCCCAACAGCTCAGCGCGCAGCCCAGCCGCGCGATTTTGCTCGCCGTAGTTCTGGCAGTGGCCTACGTGTGGGCTGGCTTACTGATCGGCTTCTATCTCCCCTATCCCCCGAGCTTCTTCATCACCGCGCTTGCGTTTCTGGCCTTCGTCGGCGTTCACGTTACGCACAATCCGAGATGACATCCATGGGTGCCTGCGTGAGGACATCGGAGACTTCCGGCGTCCGCGACGAGGTCGCCAATCCCATCACCCGCCGCATGCTGGTGCTGTTCGAGTTAAACCGCATCGAACCGGCGGCCATCGAGCGCAACATCCAGGTAGCGCTCATTTGAGCCTCGCGAGCCGAACGGCATCGCGCTCGAAACGCATTCCGCGCATGAGAGCGATCGTTCGTTTGCCTCCGCGGCGGTAGTGGTTGCAGACTAGGGTCGGAAACGCATGCAGGTCAAAGCGGCAATTCTCATCGCAGTCCAAGAACCCCTGGTGGTCGACGACGTCGAGCTGGCCGAGCCGAAGCGAGGTGAGGTGCTCGTCAGGTTGGCGGCAAGCGGCCTGTGCCATGCCGACCTGCATGCGATGACGGGTGACCGTCCACGGCCGCTCCCCGCCGTGATCGGCCACGAGGGCGCCGGCGTGGTCGAGGCGGTCGGTGAGGGCGTGGCGCGCCGCCGAGTGGGTGACCACGTGATTTGCTCGTGGGCACCAAACTGTGGCCACTGCTTCTTCTGCGACCAGGAGCAGTCGATTCTGTGCGAAGCGCTGACAGCTGCGAGCCCCACCGGAGTCCTGTTCGACGGCACACCCCGAATGAGCCGGCACGGCCAGCCGGTCTACCACTTTACGATGGTGTCCTCACATGCGGAGTACTGCGTCGTGCCCGAGGGCGCGGCGGTACCGATCCCCAAGGGATATGCCGCTCGACCGAGCGTGTTTGATTGGCTGCGGAGTCATGACCGGTCGTGGTGCGGCTGGTGCAACTCTATCTTCAGGGCAAGCTCCTGCTCGACGAGCTCATCAATACGCGCTTATCGCTCGCCGACATCAACGACGGCTCTGCCCGGTCGCGGCCGGCGATGTGGCTCGCGCCCTCGTGACGTTCCGCTAGGAAAGGAGTAGACATGCCAATCTTGACCGCGGCGCAGCGGCAGCAGTTCGACGAGGAGGGGTACGTCGTCGTTGACGACGTCCTCGATGCTGTTCGGGATATCGGCCCGGTTCTGTCCGAGTACGAGGGCGTGCTCGACGAGATCGCGCGGTCGCTCAAAGCCGAGGGAGCCATCGCCTCGCTGTACCACGAGCTGCCCTTTCCGGAGCGTCTCATCCGGATCTGTGTCGAATCCGGCCGCAACTTCCCGCAGCACTTCGACTTCAGCTTGCCGCAGAAGAACGTGCGCGCGGACACGCCTTTCCACGTCGGCCCAGCAGTGTTCAATCTGCTCACCAACCCACGCCTCCTGGATATCGCCGAGGAGATTATCGGTCCGGAGGTGTACTCAAATCCGGTCCAGCACATTCGCATGAAGCTGCCACAGCGCGCTGTCTCAAAAGACGGCGGCTACAACGGGCTGATCTCGCGCATCCCCTGGCACCAGGATAACGGCGTCCTGCTACCGGAGGCGGACGAAGCGACGATCCTGACCATCTGGGCGCCGATCACCGAGGCAACGATCGAGAACGGATGTTTGCAGGTCATTCCCGGTAGCCACCGCAAAGATCTGGTGGCTCATTGTCCGACCGAGCAAGGCTTGACGATTCCCGACAAGCTCCTCCCCACGCAACCGCCGGTTCCGTTGCCAATGCAGTCTGGCAGTCTGCTCCTGATGACCCAGCGCACGATGCACTCCTCACTGGATAACGTCAGCCAGGACAACGTGCGTATCAGCTTCGACCTGCGCTATCAGCCCGTCGGTCAACCCACGGGACGACCGTCGTTTCCCGGCTTTGTGGCCCGTAGCAAGGCGCGGCCGGAGACGGTCCTCCGCGATCCGGAGGCCTGGTCACGCAGCTGGTACGACGCGCGCGCCCGCCTGGCCAAACAAGAAGATCCGAGCTACAACCGTTGGCGCGCCGATTCGCCGGTCTGCGCCTAGCGACTCGCTGGGGCGCGCGGTGTCAGGTCCAGGACCGCAGTGGGACGCGCAGACGGAGCACGCCTCTTATGCTTCCGTCCGCACGGAGGACCTTCGGCTGAACGAACGTTGTGGGATTTCGAGCACAGCAACCGCTACGTCGGCTAAAAGCGACACGCCGGCTCGTCAATCTTCTCGAGAACTGGGGCCCGCATGGACGCGTTCGATATGCTGCTTCAGAGGCGCGGGAATGACGTGTGCCGACCCAACTTGTTGGTAATGGCATCTGTCGGCGTCATCTTGCAGGACTGCGTTCTCGCCGAGCCAACCATGCCCGCAGTGCCCAAAAAATACGGGCGATCATATTTCGCTGCTCCAGACATGTGATCTCTCTCAATTAGGGTCAGCGACCTGAACGCCGCGCGGATCTCATCAGAGGAGAGCTGCGGCTGTTCCCAGGCCGCGAAGTGACCCGTGGTGGACCTCGTTCCAGCAGATGAGATTGTGAAAAGCACCGGTCGGCCCACATCCGCGGAGCGCGGTAGATCTCGGGCTCATCGACTCGTCGCGGAAGCAATGGCGCGCGATTGCCGGCTCATCGCACGACCGATGAGTTTCGCTCGACCCGTGCGTTGTACGCATGGAACCTCGACAACAACGGGAGAATGAGACCATGGACTTCAAGCTCGAGCTCGTGCTGATCCCTGTCGCCGACGTGGACCGCGCCAAGACGTTCTACGTCGACCGGTGCGGTTTCACCCTGGACGTCGATCACGCCCCAAACGATGATTTCCGCGTCGTGCAGATCACCCCGCCTGGCTCCGCGTGCTCGCTAACCATTGGCAAAGGCCTGGGCACCGCCGAACCTGGCACGTACCGCGGAATGCACCTGGTCGTCACCGACATCGGGGCGGCGCGCGCCGAGCTCATCGGACGTGGCGTCAAGGTGAGCGACATCCGCCACATGACCCCGCAGGGTTGGCAGCCGGGCCCCGATCCCGAGCACCAAGACTACGGTTCGTTCGCGGATTTCAGTGACCCGGACGGCAACACCTGGGTGTTGCAGGAAGTCAGGCGAGGCAAGCAGTGACAATCGCCGAGACGCTCGTCGCGGATGCACTCGCCGGTGACGAGCAGGCCTTCGCCGAACTCAGCGAGCGTCATCGGCGCGAGTTGCATGTCCACTGCTACCGTATGCTCGCCTCCTTCGACCAGGCCGAGGACGCCGTCCAGGAGACGTTCCTCCGCGCATGGCGCAGCCGCGACCGATTCGATGGCAGCTTGCTGTTCCGGGCGTGGCTCTATCGCATCGCGACGCGTATCTGCCTGGACATGCTCCGGCGCGGCTCGCGGCGGCTGGCGGCCGGCAACAATTTCGCCGAGGCGTCCTGGTTGCAACCTTATCCTGACCAGTTGCTGGACGAGCTCGCGCCCACCGACCAGCAGCCGGATACTGTCGTCATCGAGCGCGAAACGATCGAGCTGACGTTCCTCGTGGCCCTGCAGGTCCTGCCGCCGAGGCAACGCGCGGCATTGATCGCTCGCGACGTGCTTGGCTGGCCGGCGAGTGAGACGGCTGCGCTTCTAGAGATGAGCGTCGGCGCGGCGAATAGCGCGCTTCAGCGAGCCCGCGCGACGCTGCACGAGCACCTGCCGGCGCGCCGCGCGGAGTGGTCCGCCCCGGCGTCCAGCGCTGAGGAGCAACTGCTGCTCGAGCGCTTCATCGACGCTCACGAACGGTGTGATGCTGCGGCCGCTATTGCCATCGCTGCGCGAGACATCCGTGTGACCATGCCGCCCGACGGTCTGTGTTTCAACGGACTCGACGCAATTGCGCCGCTCCTCGAGCGAGCCTTTGGTGAAGGCAGGGACGGTGACTGGCGCCTTGTGCCAACGCGCGCCAATCGTATGCCGACTGCCGCAAGCTACCTGCGCCGGCCGGGCGACACCCTGTTTCGAGCGTTCAAGTTCGACGTCCTGCGCATTGACAATGGCGCCATCGCGGAGATCACAACGTTTGGCGCGCGGCTTTTCCCGGCCTTCGGACTATCGCCGACGCTCTAACGCGGCGGATGTCGTGCTCGCGCTTCTGGAGGTTTCCTCGGGGCCACCTCTTGTCGGATCATAAAGAGCAACGCGCAGACGCTACGGAGACGATAATGCAAGGCACTTTCAAACTGGGCACGATCGCGGGCATCGACATCCGCGTGCACTACAGCTGGTTGATCGCCCTGGCATTCGTGTCGTGGTCGCTGGCAGTCGGCTACTTCCCGATGGCGGGCGCTGCGCTGGGCACGCGCAACGAGTGGATCCTGGGCCTTGTCTCGGCGCTCCTGCTCTTTGGCTCGGTCCTGGTGCACGAGCTTGCTCATTCGCTCGTCGCGCGGGCTCAGGGGCTTCGCGTCGAGCACATCACGCTGTTTATCTTCGGCGGAATCTCGACTATCGCCCAGGAAGCGACCTCGGCCAGGGACGAGTTTCTCGTCGCGGTTGTTGGTCCGCTGACCAGCCTGGCATTGGGCGGCGTGTTCTGGTTGATCGGGCTGGTAGTGCCACCCGTTTCGGCGACAGCCGCCGTGGCGAGCTATCTTGCCGTCGCGAATATCGGACTAGGCGTATTCAACATCGTTCCCGGATTCCCGCTCGACGGTGGCCGAGTGCTGCGCTCGATCGTGTGGGCAGTGACCGATAATTATGGCCGCGCCACGCGCATTGCCTCGTACGTGGGCCAGGCAGTCGCCTTTGTCCTGATTGGCTGGGGTCTGCTCCGCGTGTTCGACGGTGACGTGTCTGGCGGTCTGTGGATCGCGTTCATCGGCTGGTTCCTGAACACGGGTGCCGAAGCCTCTCGCCAGCAGGTCACAGTCCGCAATGCGCTGGGCGGGGTGCCGGTCGAACGGGTTATGAACCCATTGCCCGAAGCTGCGTCCCCAGTGCTCAGCGTCAGCGACTTTGTCGTCGACCACGTGCTGCGGCGTGGTCAGCGTGCGCTGCCAATCGTGGAAAACGGGCGGCTCGTCGGCCTTATGAGCATCACGGACGCGAAGCACCTCAGCCAGCAGGCATGGGCTACGACACCGGTGGGTGACGTCATGACGCGCATGCCGCTCAAGACTCTCACTCCGGAGTCCGACCTGACATTAGCGCTGGAATTGATGGTCCAGAACGGAATTCACCAGCTGCCAGTGGTCCGCAACGGAGTTCTGGTCGGTGTGCTCAGCCGAGGCGACGTGATGCGCTACCTGCAGCATGGTCCCACGTCACAACCCCCGGCTCGAGCTGCCTGACAGTCTGCGGCGCGCGGTCGCCGTCAGGGCGTATCGAGCATCGACTGGACTTGTTCGTGCGACATCCCGAGGTCCGGCCCATGGATCACCAACAAAAGATCACCTAGCAGGACAGCCTCCTCGAAGTGCTTGGCGTCATCCACTGGAATGCCGACGCCGACCAGCGCACCAGTAATGGCGCCACGCTTGCGAGCACCGAGTGCGACGTCTTGCCACAGGTTGCCGGTCCCGAGAACGGCGCCGAAGCCGGGTACCGCGACTGCCTCAATCCGGCCCAGCCAGTCCACGAAGTCTGACAAAGGATGGCGGCGAATCGCGGCGTCCTCGAGGTCATCAGATACGCCGGTCGTGCGCTCGATGTTGTCGGCCTCGACGGTCGAGCGGCTCAGGACACTGATGGCGTCCGCTGGCACGCCCGCGGACCGCAGCGCCTGGATGACATGACGCACTCGTGAGTGATCGGCATACAGGCGCGCCACCGGCTGCGTCGGCGGAGCGGCATCCCTGTGTGACACGGCGACACTATATAGCAGTGCCGCGCGCGCGTACTCACGAACGCGACACCGCTGCCGATCCATTGAACAATGCTGGTGCTGGCCTGGTTCGAAACGACACCCAGGTCATTTGTAATTGCGGCCCGCTAGCACGGCGGCGTGTACCGCCGTGTACGGCGATGCGAGCGGTTTGTTTCAAACAATGGGCGTCGATCGTGAGGTCGTCGATCGTCTAAGCGCAACCGTCTGCGCTCAGATCGCCGGAGTCGTAGCCATGGTCGCTGGCACGGTCGCGAACCGGGCATCGTCTCGATGCTCGATTGCCCCTGCCTCCAATGTCTCTACCAGCGCCGTCAGCGACGAATGAGCTCGACATTCGCGGCTGCTGTTGCGTGCGGTTTACAGGCTTCGACGCTAGTCCTCTTTTCGCTGCACGAACTTTTCGTCACCAGGAGCAGGCGGCTTTGGGACCCGTTCCGACGCCGGCGCATAGACAGGCTCTGAAATGCCTTTGTCCCGTGCGGCCGCCTCGCGCTCTTCGCGAGTCAGTGGCCTGGCCTCACCAAGTGAGATCCCCTCCTCGAGCGCTTCGCGGACCTCGTCGTGGCCGCGATCGTCTTGGCGCAGCTCGCCCAAAGGACGTTGCTGCTTCTCCGGGCGCGGTTCCTCGGTGCTCATAGTGTTTTCCCTTTCGCGATTCAGTCTAAACCGGTGTGCGTCCGCCGGGGCGCCCAGCGTCCCGACCACGCCGTCGAAATCGACCAGTTCGCCGAGCGCGATCGCGCATTGCACCCGTAGTTCGAGATTCGTGTGGCTCGTCAGCGCGCACATCACGGATGCGAGGCGGGCACGCTGTTCATCGTCAACTGCCCTGCTCCTCGCGGCCTGGAGCACCGCCAATTGAGCGCGTTTCGGCTCGATCGTATCGATCAGCACCTGCCTGAGCAGGGCGAGAACACCTTCGCGCTCGTTGGTTAAGGTGAGCCCTCCGTTCGGTCCGAGCGACGCCCATCAATAAATCAACCCCGACGGTTTCCGCGACATCTTCGCCGCCGACGTCTCGGCGACAGAGACTTCGATGATGGCCCGCGACTCAGCGGCGGCTGCCGTTCTTGCCTTCGCACAACCTTCGGGACCACCTGCGTGGAAGTCGATCCTTAGCTGGGCTCTGGTTGCGGGCGCCGACCACGCCATTGGGCGTCTCATTGAGTCGAGGAGGCGCACAATGATCACCGATGGCCAATATGTACGACCTCGTTATCGTCGGTGGCGGCCCAGCCGGGGCGAGCGCCGCTATCTTTGCCGCGCGCGCGGGACTGCGCACAGTAGTGATCGACTCTGATAAGGGCATGACCCGGCGGGCGCTTGTCAACAACATGCTTGGCTTCCCGGAAGGCATCACCGGGCCGGAGCTCGTAGAACGCGGTCAGGTGCACGCCGTCGGCGCTGGCGCAGAGTGGCTGACTGCGGAGGTCACGGGCCTCGAACCCGCGGGCGAATCGATTCGGCTGACTACATCCGATGGCCGGACGCAGGAGGCCGAGCAAGTTCTTCTGACAACTGGCGCCAGCGCTGTGCTAGCTCAGCAGGCAGGCTTGGCCACTCGACCAGGCACTGAGCCACGGATGAAGGACGCAATTATCGTGGACCCCGACGGCCGGACCAGTGCTCAGGACGTGTGGGCGGCTGGCGCTGCCGCCGGCGTCAGTGTCCATGTGATCATTACCGCCGGCGATGGAGCGCGAGTCGCGCTCAACCTCATCAGCGCTCGCAAAGGGCAGCGGCACGTGGACCACGATGTGCTGCCGCCTCCAAGTGCGTCCTGAGGCAGCACCACGCAGAGGTCGTAGTAGAGATGAAAACTCGTACCTATTCGTGAGGCTGGCGAGCTACAAGATGTAGTGGGTGCTGACTCTGCAAACCACAACCTGTGGCCACGACTCTCGTGAGGCGGGCGAGTCTGGGGAGCGGTGGGAGCCGGCATTGTGGGTGACATTGTGGGCACTCAAGCCGGCGACGGTGCTGAGACCGAGGTGTCGGTGGCCACTCGGTCTTTAGGATTTCACCGCGGGTTGTGGCAGTGATCGTGGTAGAGTCGTGCCATGCGAACTACCATCGATGCCGCGGGCCGCATCGTGGTTCCTAAACCGCTGCGTGACGAACTGGGCGTGCAGGCCGGGCAGGTGCTCGAGCTCGAGGTGCGGGACGGCCGCCTGGAAATCGAGATAGCGCCCGTTGAAATGCGCCTCGAGCGCCGCCGCCACGGCCTGGTTGCGGTGCCAACCGCGACCTTACCCACGCTGACGGCCGAAATGGTCAGAGATACGCTCGAGCGCATCCGACGGTGACGGTGGTCGATACCAGTGTTGTGGTCGCGGCTTTCGCCTCGTGGCACGCCCTGCATGACTCCGCAGATAACGTCATCGACGGTGGCGCTCGCCTGGTCGCGCATTGCGCGCTCGAGGCATTCTCGGTGCTGACCAGACTGCCACCACCATTCCGCGCTACTGCGCCGCTGGTGCGGGACTTTCTTGCCGATCGTTTCCCGGACGCGTACATCACGCTGGACACTGAGCAGTACCGCGCCCTCATTCCCCGCCTCGTCGAGCTCGGCATCAGTGGCGGCGCCGCGTACGATGCGCTGGTCGCCGCGACTGCTCGTCGCGCTGGCGAGACGCTCGTAAGCTGCGATCGCCGGGCCGCCCGAACCTACCAGCGATTAGGCGCCGACTTCCTCTTACTTGGTTGAGCGACCAACACGCGCGCCGCTGCTGCGGGCGTGCCGTGGTGTCCGTTCCCGGCGATCACATGCCAGCTAATTGCGTCGGCGTGCGCACGTGAAGCGACCTGAGCCAGCAACGGTTGTCAGCGTACGATCAGTCGATCTGCCGGGTGTGTCCGGAGCCATCGCATCGGCCAGTTGGCGAACACAGCCGTGACGCAGAGCGACCCGTGGATCGCGAAGGACCCACGGGCCGCCTGCCAGGAAGGAGCGCCTGTCCGCTTGCGGAGCGCCGCACATGTATGTCATGCGGCGGATCTGCTGCTTAATAGGGTGGCGAGAAATTGACTACTTTTTCTGCCAACATTGCTGCCAAAGTGCGTCTAGAGCGCGGGTTTTCAGCTCATCCACGAACTGCGATTGAATTTGAGAATGGGGCCTCGCCGGGCCCCCTCACTCATCCAGATGTCGTAGTGAACGAACTCGCACTCCCAGAGCCGGGGTTATCATGCATTTCTGCCAGCATTAGTGACACGAGTTAGCCCGAACTGCCAATCGGAGTGGAAATTTGAACTTGGAATTGATGCTGGCGAACGTGAAGCTGGCGACATCGTAGTAGCGATAAACTAGTACGACTAAATGTCGTAATAGAGATGAAATTCGTACGGGTGGGGCCGTAGGGCGATGGCTTCGACCTCGCGCTCTTGCTTGTAGGCGATCCATTCGTCGATGACGTCCTGGGTGAAGACGCCGCCCTTGAGCAGGAACTCGTGATCGGCCTGCAGCGCGGCCAACACTTCTTGCAGGCTGCCGGGGGTGCTCTGGATCTTCGGGCCGCCGTCGGTGCCGTTGTGCGCGACCAACTCGTACAGGTCCTCGTCGATCGGATCGGGCGGCTCGATCTTGTTGATCACGCCGTCCAGGCCGGCCATGAGCATGGCTGAGAACGCCAGGTATGGGTTGCACGACGGGTCTGGCGCACGGAACTCCAGACGCCGAGCCTTGGGCGAGTTGGAGTACGTCGGGATGCGCACGCAGGCGGATCTGTTGCGCTGGGAGTAGACGAGGTTGATCGGCGCCTCGTAGCCCGGCACCAGCCGTCGATAGCTGTTCGTGGTCGGCGCAGCGAACGCGAGGATGGCTGGTGCGTGCTTCAGCAGACCGCCGATGTAGTGTCGACACATCTCAGACAGCAGCGCGTAGCCATCCTTGTCGTAGAAGAGCGGCTCGTCGTCGTTCCACAGGCTCTGGTGCGTGTGCATGCCCGAGCCGTTATCGCCAAACAGCGGCTTGGGCATGAACGTCGCCGTGTAGCCGTTGCGATAGCAGACGTTCTTGACGATGTACTTGTACTTGAGGACCGAATCGGCCATCCGGACCAGCGTCCCGAAGCGCATGTCGATCTCGGTCTGGCCAGCGGTACCGACCTCGTGGTGGTGGACCTCGATCTTGATGCCCGCCTTCTGCAGCTCGAGGACGATTTCGCTGCGCAGGTCCTGCAGCTTGTCCATCGGCGGGACCGGGAAGTAGCCCTCTTTGTAGCGCGGGCGATAGCCAAGATTGGCCGTGCCGTTGCGCGAGCTATTCCAGATGCCTTCATCCGAGTCGATCTCGTAGAAGCCCGAGCGGGCGTCCTGGCCGAAGCGAATCGAGTTGAAGATGTAGAACTCGACCTCCGGCCCGAAGTAGGCCGTCGTGGCAATGCCACTCTCGGTCAGGAAGGCTTCAGCTTTTTTCGCGATGAACCGCGGGTCGCGCGAGTAGCGCTCCATCGAGTCGGGCTGGATGACATCGCAGATGACGCTCAACGTCGGGATGGTGCACGCGGGGTCCAGGAAGGCCGTATCGGCATCCGGCAGCAGGAGCATGTCAGACTCGTTGATCTTCTGGAAGCCTCGGATCGAGGACCCGTCGAAGCCGATGCCTTCGGTGAACAGGCTTTCGGAGAACTCCTCGACCGGGATGCTGAAGTGCTGCCACAAGCCAGGCAGGTCGATGAACTTGAAATCGACCATTTTGACCTGGAGATCCTTGGCTTGCTGCAAGACTTCTTTGGGCGACGTGCGCGGTTGGGCGATCTTCGGCCCGGTCGCGATGACCATTCGGTCACTCCTCTCAGCTGGGCGAACTTAGCGTCGTCTGGTCACGGGACGGCGGACGACGACGTGTATGGCGCTCCTTCGGGGTCGAACGTCCCGCGGCTTGGGATTGTCCTTAACCGCGGGGGCGATCGGCCCCGGGTGCAGTGCCCGAAGAAGTCTGGGGCGGTATTGTGCAAAGTGCCCAATCGGCTCGTGGTGCCGCGGTCGGGGGTGCAGCGGCGCGGGCGGTTGTGCGCCGCATTGCCTGCCGCTCTGAGTCGCGCGCCTTACCATCTCAGCAAGTGCCCAAATATGAACCGCTACGGGACTTTCTGGCCGGGTTGCCGCGCGGCCAGAAGCAGATCACGCTTGGGTTCGCGCGACTCGAGGAACTGCTGGGCGATCCGCTGCCGCCTTCCGCGCGGACGTATGAGCAGTGGTGGCTGGGCGGCCGGGTGAAACGCGGCCGCATCGACGCCAACTGGCAAGACCAGGTACAGCAGCGCGCCTGGGAGGACGCCGGCTGGACTGTCGAGGAGCTTGACCTGCTGCTCAAGAACGTGACGTTCCGGCGCCGCTAAGTTTGCTTCAGGTGTACGCCGCCGTCACTGCACGCGCGCCGCGCGCGGGAGCTACTTTCCTCTATCAAAGGAGAGAAGCAGATGCGCGCCGGGCAGGCGCCTCTTTCGAAAATCAGAAGCAGATGCGCGCCGGGCACGCCCCTCTTTCGGAAATGAGAAGCAGATGCGCGCCGGGCAGGCGTCGAGTGGCCGAGGGAGAGTCGCCTGTGCGGTGCGTGGTGTGGCTGACATGAAACTGGGCGAAGCGTAGTGCTGAAGGCAGTTACTTTTGACTTCTGGAGCACGCTGGTCGACGGTACGCCGGTGCCAGCGCGCAGTACGGAGCGGCTGGCGGCATTGCATCAGGCGATCGTCGGGGCGGGGCATGCGTGCACCCCTGAGGAGGTGCGCTCGGGGCTGCGTCGCGCGCTGCAGCGGGGGAGCGACGATGCGCGCGAGAGTTACATCGACGTCGGGCCGCCGGGCCGCTGGGCGGCGCTAGCCAAGGAGCTTGGCGTGCCCGATGGGCTGATCGACTTCGAGGTCGTGCGGCATGCGTATGAGGACATCACGCTGGACCAGTTGCCCGACCCGATGCCGCACGTGCACGGCGCTGTCGAGGCGGTAAAGCGCAACGGGTATGCGCTGGGCGTCATTTGCAATACAGGGATGACTGGCGGACGGGTTTTACGTGAGGTGCTTCGGCGGCACGGTCTGCTGGAGTACTTCGACGTGACCGTGTTTTCGAACGAGTTCGGGGTGGGCAAGCCGCATCCGTCCATCTTTCAGCACACCTTGGAGGCTCTCGGCGGCATCCAGCCGAGCGCGGCGCTGCATGTGGGGGATCTGGAGGAGCTGGATATCGACGGGGCGCGGCAGGCGGGGATGTATTCGGCGCTGTACGTGCCCACGGATGACGACGTGAACACTGAGGCCAACCTGGTGGTGCGCGACTGGCGGGAATTTCCCGATCTGATTGCCGGCCTTACAAATGCCCCTGCTGAGCCGGACGGTCCTTTTACCATTGCTGGCAGTGAGCACTGAGACGGATGTTCGAGCCTGGTGGGATGAAGACGAGGAAGATCTTGCAAGCCTGGAGGAGCCAGAACCGAGCGCTCCGCTAGCGCAGCCGCAAGCCAGCAAAGACTTCGTTCACCTGCATGTCCACAGCGAGTACTCGCTGCTCGACGGGCTTTCGCCAGTCAAGAACATCGTCGATACGGTAAAGCGCGGCGGTATGCGGGCAGTCGCTCTGACCGACCACGGCAACCTGTACGGCGCGATCGACTTCTATACGCACGCCAAGAGCCAGGGCATCAAGCCCATTCTGGGCGTCGAGGCGTACGTCAGTCCGCGCGGCATGAGCGACAAGGTTGGCAACCAGGACCGCAACTATTTCCACCTGGTCCTGCTGGTCAAGAACCTCGAGGGCTACCAGAACCTGGTCAAGCTCGTGTCGCGCGCCAATCTCGAGGGCTACTACTACAAGCCGCGTATCGACCGCGCTCTCCTGGCGGAACACGCCAAAGGACTGATCGCGCTCAGCGCGTGCTATAGCGGCGAGCCTTCACGTGCCATTCTCGAAGGTGATCTAAACCGGGCGAAAGAGGCCGCGGGGTGGTACCGCGAGGTCTTCGGCGACGACTACTTCCTCGAGCTGCAAGATCACGGCAACGCCGACGATCAAACGGTCAACACGGGCCTACTGGAGATCCACAGAGCAAGCGGGATACCGGTCGTCGCGACCAACGACAGCCACTACGCGCTGGCGACCCAGGCCAGTGCCCAGGACATTCTGCTGTGCATTCAGACCAATAGCGTCTATGAAGACGCCAAGCGCATGCGTATGCAGCCGGAGGCGTTCTACCTCAAGACGCCCGAGGAGATGTGGCAGCTCTTCGGCCATGTCCCGGACGCGCTGCACAATACCCAGGCCATCGCCGAACGGTGCGACCTGCAACTGCAGTTCGGTCGGCTCAGCTTTCCGGCGCTGGACCACCTGATTCCCGCTGGCGAACGCCCCCAGGCGTTCCTCGCACGGATCTGTGAGGAGCGGCTGGTTACACGCTACGGCGGCCACTTGACCGAGGCGCACCGAGCGCGGCTGAGCTATGAGCTCGAGGTTGTCCAAACGACGGGGTTTGCCGAATACATCCTGTTCGTGTGGGACTTCGTCGACTGGGCGCGCCAGCGGGCGATTCCGTGCGGGCCGCGCGGCTCAGCGGCCGGCAGCATCATCCTGTACTGCCTGGGCATCTCGGATCTCGACCCCGTGCGGTACGGGCTCACATTCGAGCGCTTCCTGAACCCCGAGCGCATCCAGATGCCTGATATCGACATGGACTTTGCCGACGATCGGCGCGACGAGGTCATTCAATACGTCATCGATCGGTACGGCAACGATCGAGTCGCGCAGATCATCACCTTCGGAAGACTGCTGGCCCGAGCAGCGATTCGCGACGTCGGGCGCGCGCTGGACTATCCGCTGACCGAGGTCGATCGGGTGGCCAAGCTGGTGCCGCCGATTCCGATCGGCCTCAAGATCGACCAGGCGATCGAGCAGAGCCCAGACCTGAAGGCACTGTACGACGGGCAACCGCACATCAAACGGCTCGTCGACACCGCGCGCAGCGTGGAGGGCGTGGCCCGTCACGCTGGTACCCATGCCGCGGGCGTGGTCGTGGCCGACCAGCCGCTCACGAATTATGTCCCGCTGCAGAAGGCGACGCGCGGCGACAGCGCCATGACGCAGTACGACATGAAGGTCCTCGACAAGATTGGCCTGCTCAAGATGGACTTCCTCGGGCTGGCCAACCTGACCATGCTGTCGAAGGCGCTGGACAACATCCGCGCGACGCGCGGCATTGAGCTCGACCTCGGGTCGCTGCCGCTCGAGGATCCGAAGACGTACGAAATGCTCTCGCGTGGCGAGACGCGGACCGTGTTCCAGCTAGAAGGCGGGGGTATGACCCGCTGCGTCCAGGACCTGCGCCCGACGACCCTGGACCACCTGGCGGCGCTCGTGGCGCTGTATCGACCCGGCCCGATGGCGCATATTCCGAGCTACATCGCGCGACGCGACGGGCGCGAGGCGCCCGCGCCGCCCGACCCTGCGCTGCAGGACGTGCTCGAGGAGAGCTACGGGATCATCGTCTATCAGGACCAGGTGCTCCAGGTGGTGCGCAAGCTGGCGGGCTACAGCCTTGGTCAGGCCGACGTCCTGCGGCGCGCGATGGGCAAGAAAGAAAAGGCAGTGATGGCCGAGGAGGGTCCCCGGTTCATCGAGGCGTGCGTTGCCCAGGGTTACGCGCAGTCGACCGCCGCGCGGGTGTGGGAGTTGCTCCAGCCGTTCGCAGGCTATGCCTTTAATAAGGCGCACGCCTACTGCTATGCGCTGGTCGCGTTTCAGACCGCGTACCTGAAGGCCAACTACCCCGTGGAGTGGTTCGCGGCCGTGTTGACGACGATCGCCGCGGATACGGAAAAGGTCGTGGGCGTGGTCGGCGAGTGCCGCCGGCTTGGCGTGGGCCTGCTGCCGCCGGACATCAATCGCTCGGCGCTGGAGTTCAGCGTCGAGGGCGCTGGCATCCGCTACGGGTTGGGTGCGGTCAAGAACGTCGGCGCTGGCGCTGTTGAGTTGCTCGTCCAAGAGCGATCGGCGAACGGCGAGTACACCAGCCTCGAAGAGTTCTGTCGGCGCCAGGACCTGCACACCGTCAACAAGCGGGTGCTGGAGTCGCTGATCAAGTGCGGCGCGTTCGACTCACTGGGCCGGCGCGAGACGCTGCTCGACGCCAAGCGACTGGATGCGGCCATCGCCTCGGCGCAGATCGACCAGCGCGCCGCCAGCACGGGCCAGGGCAGCCTGTTCGACATGTTCGGCGGTGCCGAGGCGATGATGGCGCCTGCCCTCGTACCAGCGGTTGAGACCGTGGACCTGGCCGTGTCGGCGCGCGAGCGTGCGCTGTGGGAGAAAGAAGTCCTGGGCTTCCAGTTCGGCGACCATCCGTTCATGGAGGCTGCCGCGTGGCTCGCCGGGCGTGTCACGCACGACACGTCGCAGATCACCGCCGAAGCAAGCGGCGAGCGCGTGGTGCTTGGCGGCCTGGTGACGTCTGTGCGACGGATCGTGACCCGCAACAAGGCGCAGATGGCGGTTCTCACGGTTGAGGACCTCCATGGCACGGTCGAAGTAGTGGTTTTCCCGCGTGTTTATGAGCGGACGCTCGACTTGTGGCGTGACGATGCCATCCTGGTGCTGGAAGGCAAAGTGGACACGCGGTCGGAGCGGCCGCAGATCGTCCTTGACCGAGCGGAAGAATGGGTTCCGCCGAAGAATGGCGCTCCGCCGCCGATGCCTGCTGTCGCGACCGTGCCGCCAGCTGCCGAGGCGCCAGCTGCCGAGGCGCCGGCGCGACCGCGACCGCCGGCAAACGGCAATGGCAACGGGAGTTCCAACGGCAACGGGCATGGGAACGGCCATGCGAAGCGGATCCTGCGGGTTGCTGTCCCTCGGGGCGAGGATGACAACGCCTGTCTGCGGGTGCTCGAGCAGCTCCATGGGTTGGTAGAGCGCTGCGAGCCAGGGGCAGACGAGATTGTGCTGGTGCTGCGCGACAAGGCCGGCGAGTGCGTCGAGCTCGACGGGGCGGAGATCCTGGTGCGCCACAGCCCAGACCTGGAGTCGCAGGTGCGTACGCTGGTCGGGGCTGACAACGTGACCGTCAGGTAGACGCGAGGGCGCGGCTGCCGCCGACGAACCGCGGCGACCAGTAGCCGTCCCACAGAGTGCTGACGGTTACGCCGTGGCGCTCGTCGACGGCGTGCACGAACTGGCCTTCGCCCAGATAGATACCGACGTGGCTCAGCCCACGCCGGTAGGTATTGGTAAAGACGAGCACATCGCCGTTGTGCGGCAAGTTGATGCCGAACTGGCTGTAGACGAACTGGACGAAGCCGGTGCAATCGAAGCCCGCAGGCGAGGTGCCACCCCACACGTAACGACTGCCGACGTAGTCCTGCGCCAACTCGGCGACGTCGGAACCGGACGCGGCCGGAGCAGCCGAAGCGACGGCAGCCGTGCTGAACAGCACGAGCGCGCAAACGGCAAGGCGACAGACATGAGTAAGAACCGTAGGCAGCACGAGGCGAACCCCTCCTGGTTGGTGACGAATATGGGCCGAGCGCCAAGCGCGTGAGAAACGCCAGCCGAAAAAGTCGAACGCAACCCGCACATGGTTCGACAGGCTCACCATGAGCGGGTGTGGTGCTACGCACCACGTGGTTCAGCCAGCTGGCGGCTCGTTTATTGGCGCGCCGATAACAGGCGCTCGGGAGGCCGTCGACGTTCGACGGCACGGGGATATGAGCGCTGCATCAGGGCAGCGCACTCGGCCTTATAGCGCGGCTCGACCGAGCAACACAAGTCCGCGCGCCCCGCGTGGGAGGGGTGTTAGAGTCCGGGAAACGGGCAGCATGCGCAACCTGTTTCGTAAAGAGCGGTCATATGTCACGATTCCGGCACAGGCGCGGCCCGCGCCCGCCGGCGGCTCCGACACCCTGTGGGTGCGCTGCGAAAACGAGAAATGCCGCGAGCTGCTGTATGTGCGCGAGTTCGAAAACAACCTCAAGGTCTGCCACAAGTGTCAGCACCACGCCCGCCTGACGGCCCGCGAGCGCGTCGCGCAGCTCGTCGACGAAGGTACGTTCGACGAGCACGACGGCAGCCTCGCCTCCCCGGATCCGCTGGGCTTCGTCGCCTCGGGCGAGCCGTACAGCCGCAAGCTCGACGAGAGCGCGAGCAAGTCCGGCGAGCGCGAGGCAGCGATTTGCGGCAGCGCCGAGCTGGACGGCCTGCCACTCGAGCTGGTCGTGCTCGACTTCGCGTTCATGGGCGCGAGCATGGGCAGCGTGGTCGGCGAGAAGATCGCCCGCGCAGCAGACCGTGCGGCGCGGGGCCGGTCGGCCCTGGTCACGGTGAATGCCTCGGGTGGCGCGCGCATGCACGAAGGCATCTTCTCGTTGATGCAAATGGCCAAGACGGTCACAGCGCTGGCCCAGCTAGGCGAGACGCGCACCCCGCATATCTCCGTGCTGGTCGATCCGACACTCGGTGGCGTGACCGCTAGCTACGCCGGCGTGGGCGACGTCATCCTGGCCGAGCAAGGCGCGCTGGTCGGCTTCGCCGGGCCGCGCGTGATCGAGCAGATCACCAAGCAGAAGCTGCCGCCCGATGCGCAGCGCGCCGCGTTCCTGCTCGAACACGGCATGATCGATCTCGTCGTGCATCGCCGTGAGCTGCGTCCGACGCTGGTGCGGTTGCTGAGGCTATTCGCCGCCGCGGCCGTTGTGCACGAGGCAGTGGGTGTCAACGGGGTCCTTCGACAGGCTCAGGATGAGCGCTGATGCGCCTGTCGTGTTGAAGGCCATCGACGCGCGCCCGACGACCGCCTGGGATCGCGTGCAGCTTGCGCGCGACCCGCAGCGCCCCTACACCCTCGACTATCTTCAGCACGCGTTCACGGAATTCATCGAATTGCACGGCGACCGATCGTTTGCAGATGACGCGGCGATCGTGGGCGGTCTGGCAGCCCTCGACGGCCGCACGGTGATGGTGATCGGGCATCAGAAAGGCCGCGACACCAAGGAGAACATGCTGCGCCGCTTCGGCATGGCCCGCCCCGAGGGCTATCGCAAAGCGCGGCGGCTGATGCGCCAAGCCGAGAAGTTCGGCATGCCGATCGTGACCCTCATCGACATTCCTGGTGCCGATCCGTCGCTGGCAGCCGAAGAGCGCGGCCAGGCCTTCGCCATCGCCGAGAACTTGCTGGCGATGACCAGGCTGCGCGTGCCATTCGTCAGTGTGATCATCGGCGAGGGCGGCTCGGGTGGTGCGCTCGCGCTGGGCGTTGCAGATCGAGTGCTGATGCTGGAGAACGCGATCTACTCGGTCGCCTCGCCCGAGGCCGCGGCCAGCATCCTGTGGAAGGATGGCGCGCGCGGCGCCGAAGCCGCCGAGGCCATGAAAATCACCGCGCCGGACCTGTTGCGGTTCGGCGTCATCGACGGCATCGTGCCCGAGCCGCCCGGTGGTGCGCACACGGACCATGCCGCGGCGGCCCAGGCGCTGAAAGCGGCGCTGCTGAAACAGCTGGCGGAGCTCGACCAGGTGCCGGTCGAGCAGCTGGTCGGGTTACGCGCCAAGCGCTACCGCAAGATCGGCGCAGTCACCGGGTGACATACGAGCGGTTCGAAGAAACCGCCGTCGAGCTGGCCCACACGGCCGGTGCGCGCGCCCTGGCGGCGTTTCGCGGCACGATCGCGCTCGAGTTCAAGGGGCGTCGGCAGAACGACCCGGTCACCCTGCTGGACCGCGAGACCGAGACGTTCTTGCGCCAGGAGCTGCGAAAAGCCTTTCCCGATCACGGGCTGCTCGGCGAGGAGCATAAAGACGATATCGCCGCCGGGGCTGAATACGTCTGGGTCATCGACCCGATTGACGGCACGGCCAACTTCGCCTCGGGCCTGCCCTTGTGGGGCATTTCCATCGGCCTGCTGCGCGCGTGTCAGCCGGTGGTCGGCGTCATCTGGGTGCCGGTCGGCCCCACGCTTACGCCTGGCGCGTTCCACGTCCACCAGGGTGGCGGGGCGTGGTTCGAGAACCACGGCGCCCGGGACGGCGCGGCCCGAACGGGCCTTGCCCGACGGACGGACCACCGGTAGCTGTACGGCCGAACTGGTGCTGATTGCAGCGGGTGCGCTGCGTGTTGGCATCTTCGTCAAGCCGAGCATCTGGGACGTGGCCGCGGGCGTGACGATCGTACGCGAAGCAGGCGGCACGGTGCTGACTTGGCGCGATCGGCAATGGCAGCACTTCGCGCGCTTCGATCCCGAGTCGCCTCCGCGCGGCAAGGGCGACCCAGCACTGCGCCACTGGGGTCGGCCACTGCTGTTCGGTGCGCCTGAGGCAGTCGAGCGACTGACAACTCGCCTGGCCTGGCACCCGCGCCTGCCGCGGCGACTACAGAAACTGTTCGGGCTCGATCAGCCCGACTGAGATGGCCGCCGAGCGGCACCGTAGCTCCGTTCTCAGTGCGTCACGGGCGGCCGCGTCGGGAACGCGGAGCAGGTCGGCTAGTGGTGACTGGTCGCGCAGCAGGATGCCCACCTGGAACAGCGCCGCGTGGCGCCGTCGAATCTGGGCCAGACCGACCACTTTGGCACCGTCGGCGTCGACCACCTCGTGCGGCGATAGCAGCCCGTAACAGGTAGCTCGCAGCAGGCTGTCTGGACTGACACTGGCGACCTCGGCACGCGCCTCGGCGACGTCGACACGACGGCCGCCGACGCGCCTGGCGAAGTAGTCGCCCAGCCAGCGGTACGACTCGGTCAGATCTGCGCTGAGGCGTGGGTCTGACAGTGGCAGGCAGACCGTGCAGCAGATCATCCCTTCGTCCAGCAGGACCGCCCCGCCACCCGCGGCCCGATGCAGGATGTCAACTCCCTGTGCGCGGCAGCGCTCGAAGTCCACGACGTCTGCGGCTCGATGGTGAAGCGCCAGGCCGAGGACGACGGCGGGTGCTGTCACCCAGTACCAGCGCACCGTCGGCACACCACGCTCGAGGAGTGCTTGGTCGCGCTCGAGCGCCTCGCGCGGGTGCTCGGCTGATAAGGTCAGGTCTGTGTCGTGGCGCGGCAGCCGCATCTCAGTCGTGTTTCCAACGTACAACGAGCGCGAGTCGATCCGCGCCGCGATCCTCGACTTCGCCGCGACCGGCGTGGTCGACGAGATCGTCGTGATCAATAACAACGCCGCCGAGGGCACGTCCGAAGAAGTCGCGGCGGCCATCGCCACCGCCCCGAGCGAGACGATCGTGCGCGAGGTGCGCGAGTACCGCCAGGGCTACGGCTTCGCCATTCAGCGCGGGCTGCGCGAGGCGACGGGCGACTACCTGGTCGTGTCCGAGCCGGACGGCACGTTCCTTGGCCGCGACACCTTCAAACTGCTGGCTTATGTCGAGGACTTCGACGTCGTCTACGGCAGCCGCACGGCACGCACCTTCATCTGGCGCGGCGCGAACATGGGCGCGCTCCTGCGCTGGGGCAATTGGGGCGTGGCCAAGATGATGGAGTTCCTGTTCAACAGCACCAACCTGACCGACGTCGGCTGCACGATGCGTCTCATTCGGCGCGATGCGCTGGCACGAATGGCCAATGAATTCACGATCGGCGGCAGCGCGTTCGGGCCGGAGATGATGGTGCTCAGCCTGCTGCATGGCCTGCGCGTCATTCAGATACCGGTCAACTATTTGCCGCGCGTAGGCGAATCCAGCGTCACCGGCGACGTCCGCAAAGCGATCATGCTGGGCCTGTGGATGATCGGCCTGGTGCTGCGCTACCGCGTCAAGTCCTGGCTCCGCCGCTGACTTAGAAGAGCCCTTTGCCGAGGGCTTCCATGCCCTCGAAGTCGTCGATCTGCAGCCACTGCAGCATCACGCGTTTCAGGCCGGCGGACTCTAGCTCAGCCAGTTGGTCACGAAGCTCGGAGGGCGAGCCGACGAGCGCGCCGCGCTCACGCACGGATTCCTTGGTGCGCTCGCCCAGCCGCCGCGCGAGCTCGGCGGCGTCGCGGGCCAGGAAGATGCCGGTCATCATCGTGCGGCGCACGTCACTGGGCTGGCGCCCACGGGCAGTAAGCAGCTCGTCCATGCGGGCGCTGAGCTCGCGGAACCGCTGAGGTGTCTGGTAGACGCAGTTCCATTCGTCGGCGTACTGGGCAGCCATGCCGAGCGTGCGCTGCGGGCCGTTGCCGCCGATGACGATGCGTGGCCCGCCGCTGCGCTTGGGCCTGGGGAGCAGGATGGCCTCGCGCAGCTTGTAGTACTGGCCGTCGAAGGACACAGGCTGGTCGCTGCGGAGGAGACGGGTGACGACTTCGACGCCCTCGCGATAGCGGGCGAACCGTGGTCCCCGCTCGAGCAGGTCGTAGCCGAACATGGTGTGCTCGCGCTCCTGCCAACCTGCGCCCAGGCCCAGTTGCAGCCGACCGTTCGACAAGTCGTCGACCGCCGCGGCCTGGCGCGCGAGCATGCGCGGGTCGCGAAACGAGATCGGCGAGACCATCGGCCCAAACTCGATGCGCGAGGTATGGCCCGCAAGCCAGGCCAGCGAGATCCAGCATTCGAGCGAGCTCTTCTCGGGCGGGTCGGCGTTTGTGAAGTGGTCTGAGCGGTACAGGCCAACGAACCCGCCGTCCTCGGCGATCCGCGCGATGCGCTGCCAACTGTTCCAGGACAGGCCGTGCTGGCCTTCGATCATCAGTGCGACTTCGATCATGAGGCTCCTATCAGGTCTGCCACGCTGGGCAGCACGTGTTCCGGAGGGTCGGTACATTCCTCGGCTGCCGCCGCTACACCCGTCAGGACGAGCAGCGCGTCCATACCAGCGGCGTGAGCGCCCACGACGTCCGCCTCCGGGTTGTCACCCACGTACAGGCATGCATCTGGGCGCTGGCCGACGCTGTCGGCCGCTTCGTGTAGCAGCATCACCGACGGCTTGCCAATGATGACATCAGGGCCGCGGCCGACGGCCCGCTCCAGCGCTGCCACGAAGACGCCCGCCCCTGGGATCAGGCCGCCGTCGGGGCCAACGTACATGCGGTCGTTGTTGACGGCGACAAAGTGGGCGCCCTGGAGCAAGCAGCGCATCGCCCTGGTCAGGCTGTCATAGTCGATGCCGCGGTGGGTGCCGACGACGACATAGTCAGCCTCGACCTCGTCGGTCGCGATCAGCCCGAGGCGCTCGATCTCGGCGCGCAGCCCAGGGTTGCCGAAGATGTGCACCCGCGCGCCAGGCGCCTGATGCGCCACGTACTGGGCGGAGGCGGCCAGGGCCGAGAACACTTCGCCGTCCTCGAGCGGCAGGCCATACCGTCGAAAGCGCTCTCCCAGGTCGTGGCGGCTGAGCGACGAATTATTGGTGACGGCGAGGACGCACTTGCCGCGCGCTTTGAGCGCCGCGAGTGTCTCGGCGGCGCCGGGAATAGCACGCTCAGGGTAGATGAGTGTGCCGTCGACGTCGAACAGATAGGCCGTGTACTCACCCAGAGCGCGACGTTTGGCCGCTCGCATGCCCGCCTATGGTAGGCAAGCGAGCGTCGATCACAGCTCGCAGAAGATGAGCTCTTGCGCCGCTAGCTCCTGGAGCAGGCTGCCGAACACATTCAGCTTGTCGTCGACCGTCCGACCGGGGATCGCCTGATGAATGCCGCCCAGCATGAACAGCTCCAGTGCGCTTCGGCGGCCATTGCACTCCGACAGCACGGCCAGGTTCCACCGCTCCAGATCGAAGTTACGTGTGTAGTGGTCGCTCAGTATCCGTTCGTTGACTCGTACCCTGTTCTGGTTCCGAGGATCGGGGGTTTCGAGGCTGTCCCAGGCGAAGAGCGGCGACAGGCGCGGGCGCAGTCCCAGCAGCAGCTCGCCGGCGGGCAACGGATGGAACGGCGTATATGTGCTGCGCGTCGCATAGAAGCTGTGCTTGCGCATGCTGCCGCACAGCAGCTCGGCCAACTCGGCCCGCCGCCGTGGATCAAGCGCATCGAACTCGCCAGCCTGGCCAACGTGTGTGGCCGGCTCGTACGAGAGCGGGTCCATGAAGCGCGCAAGCTGCAGCCCAGCACCGTCGAGGAGCTCGAAGATCTGCGGCACCGTGTAACTGCGATCGCGCACGTGGAGCAGGAGGTCCACCAGTCCGGCGTCACCAGGCCAGTTCGGGTCAGTCCATTCGCGCGCCTTGAACGGATGGTCCTGGGGCAGACGCTGCACGAGCGCGCGAGCAAGGGCGACACGCTCTTCGTAATCCGCGGCGCCGGCCATGAGCCGCAGCGCATCCTGCATCTGGTAGACGCCGGCTCGGCCATAGGTGGCGTACAGCATCAGGAAAATGCCACCCGTGGGGGTCAACACGTTGACGAGTGCATCCAGGCCGCGCGCGGGGTTGTCGAGGTGGTGAATGACGCCACACAAGACGATGTAGTCAAAGCTCTGGCCGAGACTGCCCACCTCCTCGATTGGCAAGCAGTGCAGCTGCAGGTTGTTACCGACCCCACGCTGGTCGGCCTGTGCGCGCGCAAGAGCCAGCGACGTTTCGCTCAGGTCGATGCCGACCACTTCGATCGTCGGGTTCGCGGCAGCGATAGCCACGGCGGTGTCACCGGTCCCGCAGCCAGCGTCGAGCACGCGCAGCCCGCTGAGATCGCGCCGCTCGGGCCAGAAGATAAACCGCGTGTAGTCCATGATCGCCGGAATTGGGGTGCCCGCAAGGACCCCGGGCGGGGGTACGGGAAGCGGGTGTACATGTCCCGCACTTGCGCAGTAATTGCTGCCAGCGTCATTCGTCAGGCGTCTCTCCAGCGTGGTCGACGCATTCAAATGCATTGCACCAGGCGCCAATAGAGCCAAGCGTCTTGGCCAGAGCGGCCAAGAGTACGCGGTGCGCGACGCTAGCGTGCGCTGTTGATGCGTACGCCGGGTGCGAGTTGCGTCGGCAGTGCGCCGTAGCCGCGTAATGCGGTCTTGCCGCGGTCGGCCGCCAGGGCCTGTTCACGAATGTCGAGCATGCGCTGACGAATGAAGCCGGCCAATTGACGGTCCAGCCTCAGCACTTCCTCGATCGCCGACTTCTCGGCGGTAGTGGCCGGCGGCGCGGTGGCGATGATTTCGGCTCGAGCATCCATCAGCTCGACAGCCGCGTCGACGTCGCCGCTCAGGGCGGCGGCCGCCTGGTGCTGGGCGATGTCCAGAAGCTTGGCGTACGCGCTCATCGGAGAAGTCCTTCGATCGTCGGGCAAAACCGGCTGCCGCTGCCAAACCGCCGCCAGGCGGAACGATTCTCCCGGCGCAGGTGAGTTCCGCATTCGGCGGTGACTGTGAGGCAGGTCACCGGTTGTCAGAGTTCGAGCGCGACAGGGAGCTGAGGCTCGACGCCAGGCTGCCGCCCTGGGCATTGATCTTGGCCAGTGCCGTCTCCATGGCGGTGAATTGGGCTTGCAAGCGCTTCTGCTGCTGCGTCAGCGAGACGTTCATGTCGGCGATGCGGTTGGTGAAGCTCTGCAGCGATGCCGCGGTACTGTCCGCCGCGCTCTTGAACAGACCACCCGTCCCGAGCGCGCTCGTGAGATAGTCATCCAATCGGCCCAGCACGCCGCTGCCGCCGACCCAGATGGTGTCGGTGAGCGTTGAGCCCACCGCCGGCAAGGCCCCCGCGGTAATCGTCAGACCAGCGATCACTGTGTTGTTGACGCCACCCGTGAGCGTCGCCGAGGTGGCGGCCAACGACGGCTGGCCAGCCGGCGAGAAGACCGAGCTGATCGCGCCGGTCGAGTCGACCGTCAGCTGGTAGCGACCAAACTGGCTACTCGGCGTGCCGGTCAGGCTGCTGACCCACGCGCCGCTGGTCGGATCGCCATTGCTGTTCGGGTTCAAGCGCGCCGTCGCAGTCCCGCCAAAGACGGCAAGTACGGCACTCGGATTGTCCTGCAGCGCGGCTGTGAGTTTGGCGGTATCGACCGAAAGATGGTTGGTGGTGCCGATCGCACTGCCGACCTTACCCGTGGAGATGCCCAGGCTGGCAAGGATGGTGTATTGCCCGCCCAAACCCGGCGCGGCGCTGGTGACAAGCGTGCGCAGCTGGCCCTCCAGAGTCTGAACGCTCGAGTCGCCATTGAGCACGGCGCCCTTTTTTGTCGCCGGATCGTAGGCGGTTTGCTGATCGATCAGGTCGACTAGCTGATTGAACTGGGCCACAAACGCCTGCACGTTGTTCGTTGCCGTGGCCGTGTCCTGGGCGACGGTAACGGTGGTATTGCCCGTGCCGGCGAGGGTCAGGCTAACGCCTGGGACAACATTGCTGATCGAATTCGAGTTGCTGTAAAGAGTCGGCCCAGCGACGCCGTTCTGCGTTAGCTGGTACTGCGCCGTTTGACCCGCCACCTGGTTGCTCGCATTGAGACCGAGCGCCTGCAGAAAGCCGATTTTGCCCGCAGCGGGCGCCGTGTCGCTGAGGGTCATCGTCTGGTTGCCAGTAGTCACGTTGACCAGGCTCACCTTGTCGTTGACGGCGTCATAGGTCGCGCTTACGCCCGCTTTGGACGTATTGATGCGATTGAGCACCGTGGACATGCTGTCGGTCGCGGACCACTGAATGGTGGTCCCGTTGATGGTGAAGCTGCCCGAGGTATCCAGCGTCCCGGCGACGAACCGACCCGCGGACAGGTTGCCGCCGGCCTGCGTCGAGCTCAAGGGAGCGTTGCTGGTCACCGTACCCGCCACGCCACCGCCGGTGATGCCGGTTGCGACCAGGTGCGCAGCCGAAAGGAAATTGCTGGTGTCGCCGACCGACCCAAGCTGCACCGCCTGCGTATTACCGCCAGCCGGCGTCAATTGAATGGCGTTGGGGTTGCCATTGGCGTCGTTGACCAGGGTGGCGGTCACACCGACTGTGCCTGGCGCGGCGGTGGTTTGTGTCGTGATGCGATTCAGGACGTCCGCGAGCGTGTCCACGGCGGGATCGACGCTGATGGCCACGCCGTTCACGGTGAATGTGCCGGCCGTGGGTGCGATCGACAGTCCGGAAGCACTCAGCTTGGCGCCGCTCATGGAGCCATCGTCGACGCCGAGACTCATCGGCAACGAGCTGCTCAACGCGGTCGCCGTCGCCAGCCGGCTAACGTTCACCGCGAAGCTGCCATTGATCGCATCTGAGTTGGCGGTCACCGTCGCCACACTCGTGCTCGAGCTGGTGCCAAGCTTGGCATTCACATTTGATGGTCGCAGCAGGGTCTTCAAAGCACTCTGGAAGCTGCTGACCTGAGCTTTCAGCGCCTGGTACGCCTTGTCTCGTGTCTGCACTACCGATTGCTGATTTTGCAGCCGGGTCAGGGGCGCTCTCGACAGCGACATCATCTTGTCGATGATGCTGCTCGTTTGCAGGCCCGAGATGACGCCGTCGAAATTGAAGGAGCTGGTGGGGCTAATGGCCATGATGGTGAGGGCTTCCTGTCTAGATCATCGGCACGCGGCCGACTTGACTGAGGCCCTGGATAGGGGAGTATGGCCTGCATGGCGCGCGACCTATAGGCCCGAAAGTACTGATCGGGCGAGCCGATTGTCGCCAGACACGAAAAAGGCCCCCAGCATTGCTGCTGGAGGCCTCTGCCGTACTAGGGGTTATTAGCCGCGGAGGAGATTGACGATGCCGCCCGGAGCGGAGTTGGCCTGGGCGAGGATCGCCTGGCCAGCCTGCTGCAGGATGCCCGTCTTGGTGAAGCTGACCATCTCGGCCGCCATGTCGACGTCACGGATGCGGCTCTCGGAAGCGGTCAGGTTCTCCTGCGCCACACCGAGGTTGGCAATCGTGTGCTCCAGGCGGTTCTGGTACGCACCAAGGTTCGCGCGCTGGGTGTTGACCGCGTCGATCGCGTTGTCGATGTTGGTGATCAGCGACTGCGCGTTCGCCACGCTCTGCGTCGTGTTGAACG